>OIZL01000181.1_pt1 | contig 54534 bp, 70 predicted proteins | sample 1588541 | NCBI WGS metagenome assembly OIZL01 (sample SAMN03283285) | human gut metagenome | biome: human-associated habitat; material: feces | host: Homo sapiens | place: Peru | collected 2012 | reverse complement strand
GCTATCTTTTTGGCAGGGGTATCAGGATTCGAACCCGAACGGAACGTTTTGGAGAATTTTTTTGAAACTCTTTGAATTGCTTTGAAACCCTTTGAAATAAAGACTTTTCACAAGATTTCAAGACAATTCAAATTATCCAACTTATTGGCACAATTTGATACATTTAGAAACAAATGGCACACATTTGGCACATCATTATTTGTTTAAAATTATCAAATGGCACAACTCAAAACCTATCTCGTAGGGTAATGATAACCTACCACTCCTATATAACTTTAATCCCCTAAACGATTTTAAAATTGCTTCTTTTGGGAACACATATATTATATCACACTTTCTTTGTTTTGCAACAAAATTCGTTTACAAGAAGTAAAAGCAAAAAAATGAGAGCAAGACAAAAATCTTACTCTCATATATTTATATTTTTAAAACTTAATTCCTCTGATTTCCTAACAACTTCTATTTTATCACCCAAGAAGTTTTTATAACTTTCTATTTTTTCATTAAATACTTTCTTGTCATTAACTACATCGTCATAAGAGAATGAATCTAAAATCGGAAATTGTTTTAAAAGATATTGCTGACACCCAGTTAAATACTTATACATATTATCTGCAGATATAGTATCATTTGAAAGATAGTCGAGAAGTCGGTAGTTTTCTTTTTTGTATTCATTATCAATATTACCTGCTATTATTGATGCAATAGAACTCAAACAAAACTTATTATTTTCGCCATAAAAGTTCTGCTCAATTTTATCAACTATTTTTTTATCATCATCTTCGTTACTATGAGTATAAACCCTAGCCAATACTTCTGGTGTATGTCCAAGTCTTTTAGCAACATCTTTGTCAGGTATATCAAGTGATAACAAATAAGTGGCATTCGAATGTCTTAATCCATGAACATTAACATCTTTTTTAATGTTATTGTTTTTTCTAAATAAATACCAATCATTAGTTAATCTATTAGGATCTAGAACTTTATTACTATCCCAATTAGTGAAAACCCAGTCATCATCTTTAACTTTCATACCACTATCTTCTTTAAAAGTTCTATATTGTTTTAGAATGCTCATAGTAGTGCTAGGCAATCCTATTTTTCTTAAACTATGTTTACTTTTTACTCCTTTTTCAAAAACTCTTTTATTACTAATAGGAGTTTTTACACCTGAAGATACAACAGCTTTATTTATATCTATGGTATTATTTTCAAAATCAATGTCTTTCCATTTTAAGCCACAGGCTTCCTCTCTACGACAACCTGAATCAAGAATTAAATACATTGCAGTTCTTAATCGTATATTAGAATTTAATAACAATTCTTTTACATAGTCCATTTCTTCAAGAGTAAAATATTCTTTTTCTTCAGGAGCCTCACTTGGTTTATTTTTTACAAAATCACAAGGATTTTCTTTTAATATTCTATCTAGTTTAGCAAAATTAAACATATTATTTAATAGTTTATATGCATGAGCAATAGAAGTTGGATGCATATTTTTACCTTTATATTTTTCGATATTAGACTTATTAGGAGTATTACTTAACTTATTAATCCAAGCATCAACATTTCGTTCAGTTATTCTACATAAAATCATATCCTTAAAATAAGGAAGTATTTGATTATTAATTATTCTATAATATCCTTGATAAGTAGTTTCTTCTAATCGATCACTACGAACTTTATCTTCTAAATATTGAAAATATAATTTGGTAAAATGTTCAAAAGTAGAATTGCTATCAACACTTATAACTAAACTTTTTAATTCTTCTTTGATGGCTTTTTTTCTTTCGATAGCCTCGAACAAAGTTCCATTAAAAGTTTCAGTAATTCGGTCACGAGTACCATCTCTCTTAAAGCCATTACTTATAAATATTCTAAACTTTTCATTTGGAACAATTTCAGTAATACCTTTTAAGTCATCTTTTGTAATATGATGTGCTTTAGCTTCAGTTACAGTTATAGAAAATCTAATTAAATCATTTTTATCAGCATATTTAACTGCCATTATTTATCCACCTTTATTTTTTGTGATTCAATAAAGTTTTCTAAATCAGTAGAACTATAATAATTAGTGTTTCCTATTTTAGTAACTTCAATCTTTTTTTCACGAACTGCTTTTTCAAGCGAATAAACAGTTAAAAAAGGATACCTTTTTACAGCATCCTTTGTCTTATATAACTTTTGTTCTTTTTTTACTTCTTGATTATTATTAATATTTTTTTCATATTCTGTAATCAAATCACCAATGCAATACATCAAATCAGCTAGAGTATAAACATTGTTTTTATCTGCTATATATCATTCCTCCTAAATAGACATTTTTATTTCATTATTTAACTCTTTATCATAAGTATTTTTTAAATAGTCAAAAATATAATCTTCAACTTTTTTATATTCAGTATTTTTAAATTTAACCCTTTTGTTAAATAATTCTTGAGTCCAAGCATTATTCTTCATACAATCTTTTCTTGAGCCAAAAATGACATTTAATTCATCTTGTAAGGGCATTTCAAAAAGCCATAAGCAAGTATCAAATTCAGGATCGAATGAATCATATATTTTTAAAACATAACCTTGCTCTCGTTCATTTACAAATACTTCTACAATACCATCCAATCCTTTAAACTCTTTATTGGCTCTATCAATTATTGACTTAAAAATACGATCCGACAGATTTAAACTTTTATGTTTTATTATCATTGAATTTCCTCCTTATATACTAGGTTTTTCTACAACATAATCAACGATATATTGATAGTATTTTTCAGGCATATTTTTTAAAAGATAATCAGAAAAGTATTTTACCCAATCATCATTGATACGATAATAATCTTTATCATTGTCATCGTAATGTTTTTCTCTTGTCCCAACATCTTCATAATAAAAATCATCATAACCATTTAAACCATCAAGACTTGATTTTATACTTCTATAATTTTCAAACATTCTTTCAAAAACATCTTTTTTATCAAAATCACAATTTTCTATAAACTCTTCTAAATCATCTATATCAGAATCATAGTTATTAAATACCCATTGAGAAAATCCTCCATTTTGAACTTGATAATTAAAATTACCAAATATAACTGCCAGTTTTTCATAAGGTGTAAGATCTGACAAGAATTCTTCACGAGAAGTATTTTTTCCCCAGTTATCATAGGCATTAGTCATTATAAACTGCCATAAATTATCATTAGTTTTTTCTTTTACTAATTCTTTGTTTATTTCTATAAATAATCCTCCTTAAAAACTTTTTTCTAGATTAGATATCATTAAGTGATATCTATAATATTTTTTTATACTCATACTAGGGAACACTACTTTAAAATAGTGTACCCATAACTTTATAAAACTTAATATTTTCATATACTCACACTTTCTTGATTTATATTATATTCTAATTCCTTATCAGCCATTTTTTGATAATTATCAATTATTTTCTTACTATAATTAACAATAGTATTAAATGAATTATCAATTTCTTTGAAATCTCTATCTTTACTCCAAGAGTAGAGATACATCATTGAATAATCTTTTGTATCAAGTCCTAAATACTTTGATACGACATAGGCAATTGATTCAGCTTCACTTTCATATTGCTCTCTATGTTCTGTGTATTCTTTATGATTATCTTTTAAATGTTTATGTGCTAGAGAATGGGCATACTCGTGAACTATAACTTTTAATCTCATTAAATTATTTAGATTTTTCTTTACAACGATAGTATTATTATCAAAATCACAATAACCTTTAGCACCATTTGGAATATCATCATATTTAACTTTAAATCCATCTTTATAAATTGCTTTTATAAAAACATCTGCAACACTATCAGCTCTAGGATCTTCTAACATAGGATTTAAAGATTTATTAATTTCTTCAAGTGGCATAGTAGTTTGACTTGCATCAAAAACATTTCCAACTTTAAAATGAGTTGCTTTTTCTTTGTAGAGTGTTACTGAATCATCTTTTTTATCTTTTAATCTTTTTAATTCATCTTCCGTTAATAAATAAATTGGTTTTATATCAAATTGAGTGTCATTTATTTTAACTTTAATAAACTTTAAAAAAACAGGATATATTATTTTTATTCCTGTTTCACCCTCATTTATTTTATAACCCATTTTAGAAAAAGTATTAAAAGATGCTACATATTTTGAATCTGGTTTTTGTAGCCATATCAAACATTGATTATTAAATGAGTAATTATTAAAATTAACCATATTATCTAAAAATCTTTTTATATCTGATTCGCTTTTAAAACTATTAATAGCTTGTTTTTTTAAATCAGTTAAGATACTTTTTACATCATTTTCTAATTTTTCTTTTTCTTTTTCATCTTTTGTATTTTTTGCTTTAAAACTTAATTCTGCAATTGCTTTTACTTTATCTTGTATTATATTATCATCCCTCCCAATATTTAATTTATTTCTATCTAATCCTGATAAAAAGAAAAAGTCATCTACATCAACATCATAGTCATTAATAAAAGCATTACAAACATCTTTTGTATAATATTTATTAAATATTTTCATTGCTTTTTCATACTCTAGTGGGGCAGAGTCAATGATTTCACTTTGAAGTTTATTCATAGTTTCAAAATCAAAAAATTTAGAGTCATTAGCAAACTCTAAACAGTAAGAAAGATGATTAACTTTTTCTTTAGGTAAAAAATCAGGATGTACTCTTAATTCAACGACACCGAAATGTTTCTCAAAATAATCAAAGTATTCTTTGGAATTATTGATAGGCTTATAAAAATATTTTATTTCGCCAACAGGCTCGGTATCTTCATCATAAATGATGTTTCCTTTTTCATCTACAGCCTCAACAATACCAATAGGAATACCTAAATCAAGCATTAACAACATTACTTTATCAGAAATTAAATGTGCGATTCTCATATTTAGATTTTGAAAAATCTCATCGCCAACAATTTCTCGTTCATAATTATATTTATTAATATTATCCTTGATATGTGGATTATTTCTTAATTGTTCTATTTTTTCAATCATATTTATTCTCACTAATGACCATAGAATGATCATTTTCATCAACAATCTCTATAATTAATTTTCTTAAATCTTCTTCGTTCATATTTAAAACCTCTTTGTGATTTAAATATGGATATGTATTATCATTAAAATCTAAATCATTTTTTAAATAATCTAATAATTCATCTTTATTCATTTCATAAAATGGAGCATACTCTAAATTACCAATATTTATATTCATGGAACCTCCTATATATTAATGTCAAACTCTTCGATATCTTCTAATTTTTGATAATTTTGATCGACAGGCTCTATGTATTCACACATAATAGCAAGAGCTTCCTCATAACTTCCTGAACTTGTAACTCTATTAGCCATTTCTAATGCTTTTTCAGGGTATCCAGCAGTTTTTAATGCACGACTACATATACCAATTAAATTAAATACATTACCATCAGCCCCCACGATTGGTGCAAGTGGTTTTTCTATTTCTTGGTCTTTTATTTTTGATTTTGTATTTATAATTATTCCTCCTTATATTTTCATATTACCATCACCGATACTTATGTTATAATCTATTTCAGCATCGACAAAATCTTTTAATTTTTGTTTCATACCCAGCATTAAAGTTACATCGCTTTTTAAATCAGGAGTAAACTCTTCAAAGTGTATATTTTCAAACTCGGTATGATCGTTATCTAAAAATTTAGAATAACGAAGCCCAACTTTACCTTCTAATATAATTAAATCACAAAAGAAATTTCCATCTTCAAAAGTTGCTAAATCATAATAGTCTTCATAATCTAAATCTTCAGCACTAACAACTATTTTTTCTAAATCAGCAAGATTTCTATTACAATTAAATTTACAATTATAATTTGCATCTAAATATCTAGGGAAATTCTTTTTAATAACATTTAAAGCATAATTAGTAGCTTTATCATAATCATCAGAATCAAAATATTTAGCAGAGTGGTATGCTTTATCATCAAACAAGTTATTCTTATCAGAACAATTTCTATCAGCAATGACAACCATTATTTGATCTGAATTTCTACACATACAAGACCAAATACATAAATCATCACCAACTTCATTGTCAGCATACATAATCAGTTGTAATCCTTGCTCTCTACAATTATTAAAAACATTATAATAGCCATTGAATGATGGATTTAATTTTGTTAATTTACTTTCTAAAACTTCAAAAAACTTTTTACTTAACTCAAAACTGTCATTTTTTTCAAACAATATTTTTTCCTCCTATATACTTATTTTTTCTTCAATATCTTTTTTTATGTCGATAACTTCAAACTTATCAACACCATACAATAGCGATAAAGAACTTCCGTTATCCCAAGAAACTCCAATTTGACCTTCATCATCTATGTAATTTATTGTACCAAGAGTACCACTAGGAACTGCATAAGGATCATCCATATAATTAAGTTTAATTCTTGTTCCTATTGGATATCTTTTTTTTATAAAATCTAATTTTTCTTTACTTATCATTTTAAATCCTCCTTCTTATAATTTTCCTCTTCTCTAGAACATTCACTAGAGATTTTAATTGCACTATATAAAAAAAGTGATAGAGTTAGTTCTACCACTATGAATACTATAAATATTATCCATTTCCAAATTTCCAATATTTTATCCTCCTTAAAATTATTCATTAAAAAAGATTAGTTATATTACAAACTAATCTACATTGTCCTATACTAGCGACAACTCTCTTTGATCTTATATCCACCATTTATTCAGAAAGGAGGTGTGATACTGATCGGTCGAGTTAAATGGTTTAATATCAAGTATTATTCACTTGACAAATCAAGTATAACATATATGTCGAACTTTGTCGATAGTTTTTCAACTAAACCTAACTATTCAAGCTCAATTTGTGTGTTTTTATTTAAAGTTTGTTCTTTTCTAAACTCATCCAAGTTAAAACATACTATATCATACTTTTTAGATTTATTAGGAACATTGCATTTTTTTATCTTAATTGGGTAGTCGCTAATAGGTACAATATGAGCTTTAATTGGATGCATCCTAGTTCTCATAAAGATGGACTCACCAAACTTGAATCTCATAAGTTCATCAGGCATCATTAGTTCACGACCTATTAAAGATTTATCATTAGAAATATTATAATCTAATTGTTCTAATCTTGAAGAAGTAGATACACGAGAAGATGAAATAGTATACTTACCAAGTCTAGTAGATATCTCTTTGGCTGTTTCATTATCTGCTGTTAAAAGATAAACCCAATTAGTACAGTTAGATTTGATAGTACCTGTTTGTTCTTTATAAGTTTCTTTAAGCTGGTCAAAATCTTGAATTACCAAATAATATCGTATGTTCCTAGAACGAGATACTGTAATTTTTCCGCTTATGGATGGAATTTGGGGCATATTTGAAAATTCATCGAGTATAAAATTAACCCTAATTGGCAACTTACTTGTTGAAAGTGACTGTGCATAATTAACAAGAGCTTGATAGCATTGATCTATAAATAACGATGCAAGATCATGTCTTGATTCCTTTTCATCAGGAATAATTAAATAAACAGCTGTTTTCTTTTTACCAATATCTTCAAGTTCAAAATCAGTTCTACTAGTTAGGTTAGCAATTCCTGTATCGCTAAACATTTTGATAACAGTTGCAAGAACTGAAAACAAAGTAGCACGAGTTTCACCTTTGGCAAAACTACCTGTAGCATACGAGTTTTTAGCAAGATTACCAAATGGTTTTTGTTGAAAGTATAAATCTAATGAATTAAATCTATCAATCATTTTAGCTCCATGTTCAACAAGCATTGTATAAATAGAATATAAATGAACTTGTTCTTCACATGGTGCATCTTCAATTATTGCATAACACAATGCTGTTAAAACTGATGTTGCTGATTTTTCCCAATACATATCTTTACTAGATAAGTTTTTTGTTAATGACTTGGCGAAGTTTTCAATTAAGTCACCAGCCAAATCTATGTTACCACTTTTATAATACTTATATGGAAGATGAAGTGGATTCCAGCCATCACTAGCAAAGGCATCTCTTAAATTAATGACCTTAATAGAATAACCTTGCTTTTTTAGAAAGGTAGCAGTATTAGAATAAATTTCGCCTTTAGTATCATTTATAATCATTGATTCCCCAGCATAGCCTAAATTGAAAACCATAGGTAAAATATTACAAATAGTTTTACCAGATCCAGTAGAACCAATAATTAAAGTATGGTCAAAAGAATCAGAATAATAATATTTACCATCCATATAGGTTACAGGTATACCACCACTAGAAAGTTTACTTCCAATGTTCCAAACTTTAAACTCTTTTTTGATTTCTTTTTTAGTAGCCCACCTAGAACTACCATACTCATAAGAGCCATCTTCTTTTGGCATCTTTTTTAATTTTTGTAATTTAAGTTTTAATTCTTTATCATATTTTAATATAAATAAAATTATTATTGTTGATAAAAGAATTGTTCCAAATAAAAGCCTCATATCTTTTAATTGAATGAGAGAGTGAAACACATTTAAGTTCCACTCTAACTTAATATTATTTTTAATTATGTGAGTTAAATTATAGCAAATATTAGCAGATATTATAAAATCACATATGTAAATAATTATATAATTAATTAACTTTTTAATTTACTAATCCTCCTAATTGAAATTAAGCTGTCCTGATGATCTAGTCCAAGCCTCTGAATAACCATTGGTACAACTAACAGCAACCCAATACAAGTATGGGAAGTTATAATTTTTATAATTTGTATGTCTTGCTATGTAATCTTTTTGTACTTCAGCTTGAGCTCTAGTTAATGTGTAATCAGTAACTACCCAATAATAATTTGGAGCTGATGGAGCAATTTCAACACGACCTGACCAACCTGCATCTTGGAATACTTTAAGTAATGCAGTAGCATTACCATAAGGTCCATGCCCTGTCATCAACATACAATATGATTCAGTAATATTTGCTGTTAAAGAAATATTATAATCAGGCATGGTATCAACCCAATTATTCCAACCATGAAATGTATGATAAATATCTAATAAGCTCTGTGCATTTAAGTTCTCGATATTATCACCATAAGCAACTGTTCTTTGAGTCCATAAATTACCATTAACATAATAGCTTACAACATAACTGTTTTTACTCCAATTAGCTTTATATTTCTTATTACCAACATTATTAGAAATAGTAATATCTTTTGAAATACCATTTATATCAGTACCTGACCATCCTGTAAAAGTATAACCTTTTTTAGTAGGCTGTGGAAGTGTGATAGTATCATTAACATTATAACTATTTGGCTGATTAGATATACTTCCACCATCTAAATCATAAGATATAGAATAAGTATCTAAATGCCAATTAGCTGTATAACTTCTATCACCAATACTACCTTTTGATATAACAACATTTTTTGATAAACCATTTATGTCAGTACCTGACCAACCTGTAAAAGTGTATCCTCTTTTACTAGGAGTGGGAAGTGTAAACTCTTGTGTTACATTATAATTTTGTGGAGCATTAGAGATAGTACCACCATTTAAGTTATAAACTATGGAATATGTATTTGTATGCCAAATAGCATATATTCTTTTATTATTAATATCATTAATATTTTTTATTGTGTTGTTATATTCTACATTACCATTTGAAGTAGAACTATAACCTAAAAAAGTATAACCTTTTTTATATGGAGTGGGAAGTGTGGTGGAACTACCAACTAACTTTATATTTTCATTTTTAAAAGTACCACCTGTACCATCAATAGTAATTATGTAATCTTCAATTTTAAAAGTATTTATATGATTACTTGAAGTGTTATAAAATGCTAATGTAGATTTAATAGTTAAAAGAAGAACTATCAAACTTAATATAATTAAACTAATTTTTTTCTTCATATTTTGTTACCTCCTGTTTTTTTTCTGCGATAATCAAAATACAAATCAATTATTAGAGTTATAACTGTTATGAACAAAATATATTTATGTGTATAAATAAAATCAGCATACAAGCCCAAAAATGGTATACACCAATTAGTGCCTTTACCTAGAACTTGATTATCATTAACAATTATAGAATCATTACTTTTATTAGCATCACCTTTGGTAATAAAGCCACCATCAACTCGCTCAACTAATCTATGTGATATTGTATGATGTTTTGTATAATACACTAGTATATCATCTTTATTAAATTTATCCAAATCATGCTCGTGATAATATAGCAAAGAGCCAACTTTTAAGGTCGGCTCCATACTACCTGAAATAACAACGAGTGGCTTATGTCCCCAAAAACTCGGTATAAAAATCAATAAATATATTAATACTAGTACATAAACAAAACTAATAATTATATTTTTAATTTTTAATAACATATTTCACCAATATAAACTAATAAACTAGTTTATTATAATTCCTTTCTACCAAACATTATGTGCTTGATCGTATTGTATTGTATCTATCTTAACTACTAGAGTATAAGTGGCATTATCATAACCATTTCCTGTAGAAGTAAATGTTATAGTTTTACCATCATCAGATACAGTAGTGTTTAAATCTGCAACGGTATCCTTATTAAAAGTTACACCTGAAATAAATGATGAAGAAGTTTCTGTTGGTAATAATTTAGTAAGATTTTCTTTAGTACCGTAGTAATAATATCCATCTTCATTTTTAGTCCAACTGTTATCAAAATTAATTATAGCAATTGTATTATTATTACTATCTACAAGTGGTAATTCTTTCCCATTAGCATTTACCCATTTTTCAGTAAAGGTAGCTCGAAGTGCCATATCAATAGTACCTTTATTAGTTACTTTTATAGTCTTTGATGTTGTAGTCCCTGGTGTCCAATCTTTAGGGCTTACAAAATCCTCAACAATTTGTGTTTCGTATTTAGCTGTATTAAATATATTTTTAATATTGCTACTAGTAGTGAAATAAGCAAGTGTACCTCCAAGAATAGTAAACAAACTTATAGTTCCTACTACTAATAATTTTTTTCTATTATCTTTCTTATTTTTTTCACCGTTAAGTTCAGCATCATTATAATTATTCGATTTCATTTTTTTACCTTTCCTTTCTTTAAAATAATTTATTTTTTATATGTAATTTAAATATTAAATCAAGACATATTCCTCCTTTATGGCACAAAAAAATTAGTTATATTTCAAACTAATCTCATCAATAAATTATAATTTATGATTATTTATATATTCTAATTACTTGATATTCATAATGATCATTGGCATTTGATATTCCTACTGAAATGCCTTTACCATTATTAGCTGTTTCTTTAGCAGAAGATTTTTCTTTGGCTTCTTTTAACAATTCATCAATTTCAGAATCAGTAATTTCTTCGTTGTTGGCTTTAATCAAAAGTTTTGTATACTTTATAGCAGTAGTTTCATTATACTTGTCATTATCCATATAAATAGCACTCATATTAAGAATATCTTTTTCTTTATTTCCAGATGATTCAACTGGTTTTAGGTAGAATGCAACATCATCAGTTAGTGCAAACCAATATTTACCATTATCTACAACCATATAATCATCACTAGCAGGTGTATTTAATCCACTATCCATTATTTCAGTATTAAATTTAGCAAGAATAGTATTTACAGTTTCTTTCTCAACCCATCCATATTTTTTATAAGTTTCTTCTAAATCATTTTTAGCATCTTCTAATTCTTTTTTAGAATCACTAACTGGATTGCCACATCCAGCAAGTCCTAAAACCATAACCCCACAAAGTAAAATTGCAAATAATTTCTTTTTCATCTTTCTCTCCTCCTATATTACTCAAACATTATTGAGTCCACAATAAATTTGCTAACTTCTTTCCATTCACTCATTTGTTCTTTAGTACAATTAAAGTTAACTAATCTTAATTTATCATTAACAGAAAATGTAATAATATGATTATAGATTTCTGTATCTGATCCTTGTGTTGTAAATTCCATTTCACCAATTTTATGATTGTTTCTTTCCCAAAACTTTAATTTTACATCTTTTGAATAATTTTTATAAGTCGATTCCATTGTTTTGACATATTCTTCTATCTGACTATTTTTCATTGTAACATCATTCATAACTAGTGCTACATTAATTGTTGTTTTGTCATTTGTATAAACAAGTGATGGAGAATTTCCATTTGGATATTTAACCTTAACAATTTCATCACTCATTATTTTAAATTCGCTTGGAATCTTTATTTTAAATCCATCAAACATTTCATATTGTGTTTCAATGTTATTACCCTTATTAGTAGTAATGACTAATGTGTTTTCAATTTCACTTAAATTCTCAGTTTTTGTAATATTTGGTATTGTTATAATAGCCCAAACAATTAAAACTGCTATGCTAATTAATAGGCATACATTTAAAATTTTTGTTTTATCTTTGTATTCTGGTATTTTCTTTTCTTTTAAATAATATTGATGCATATTTTTAATATCTAAATCATTCTTTATATCAAGCACTATAATAGGAAGTGCTATAATAATAATTAAAAGTGTATTAATGATTGTTATATTAAATGGGATCATATTATTTATTGTTAGTATAATATTTGGTATAACTATAATTGCTAATAACAATATAAGGATCATTTCATAAACATAGTAGTTCTTAAATGCCTTATTTTCTTTTTTCATCATTTTTTTAAATTCATTTTTCTTCATTATTTTCTCCAATTTTCTATTTTTAACAAACTATAAAATTGTAATTTGCATTACGATATAAGTTCTATATTTACTGCATTGATTTGTGGTGGATTTGAATCTTCAATTAAACCACTAAATGTAACTCTTACTTTATTATTTACTACATAATAATCATTTGTACCATTTGTTGGCCTTGATATTTTCATTGTTACTTTATCCTTCACTTTAAATGATTTACTATCTCTTAATACTTCAACAGTTATATAGTTTTCTTCTGCAACAATGATTTTACCATCAAAAACATCTTTAGATTCGACAAATTTTATTATTTCTTGATTATTTATAGCATCTAATATTTTTGCTTCATCATCAATAAATACTTTCTTAATAAACTTTTCTTGTTCTTCTTTACTATTATTTATTAAACCAACTATTACTTTATTAGTTATATCATCAACATAATTGAATGCAAAATTAGATATATCATTATTATCTTCTAAATAATTAATAATATAATTATTGATTTCTTTTGCACTAAGTTTTTGTTCTAGTTCGTATCTCATAAACCAACTACCCATTTTAACGCCAATATTATTTTCATAAGGTTCATTTGGCGATACTCCAACATATCTAATAACTTTATAACCTAATCCCCAATATGTCACTTTACTGCCATCATTATTAACTATTTTGATACAATACTTTGGCTCATGTCCTGTTGTTACTCTACCACTATCTATATAGTTTGTTATAATTCCCATTGCAATAAGTACTATCAAAACAATTCCTACGCTAATACATATTTTTTTCATATTCAATCCTCCATTTCAACAAATTACTATTCGTCTGTCTTTCAATATATATTATACCATACTTTTTAAGAATATTTTTAAAAATCTTATATCTGAATATCTAAATTAGAGTTTTTCAATTGATTATATGAAAGAGAATTGTTAAGAAGTTCCTCAATAAATGTTCCTCCATTATACAAAGAAGTTATTTCAAAATTACTATTTTTACAAGAATAAGATAGCTTATCAAAATTATTTAAATCAACTTTTTTATCATCATACTCATATAATTTTCCTTCATCACTTAATGAACTAATTATGGAATCATTTATTAAATAAGCCATATATGAATTGACAAGATTTATTTTATTTTTATCAAACTGATAAATATATGGATATGGGTCTTTACCATAATTAAATTGTTTAACAAATACACAATTATCTTTATTAGCATTTATACTTTGTATTATTAAATCATCTTTAATATCAAGATTATAATTATCTTTTATAAATGGCTTTAAGAAGAATAAATCCATATTTAATTCTTTATCTAACAATTCAGGATCAATAGCAATTTGTAGATTAGCAAGAGCATAATCTATAATATAATTCATTGTTTTTGTTTTAGTGTCAGTGGTCATTTTACCAACCAACATATCACTCTCATATTTATTTTTATTAACTCTTGTTACATCAACAACATACATTATTTAGATACCTCCAAGTCGTATTCAAGTTCACTTATTATTTGCTTTTCTTCTTGTTCTAATTCATACATAAGATGATTAACAGCTTTATTTATAAAAACTTTATAATTAATATCTTTATAGAAAAATTTACTTCTAAACTTACTATACTTTTCATAATCATAGCCAAGTTTTTTTAATGCATTGTAATACTCACTAGAAGTCATGTCAGTTTTAAAACTACTAGCAAGTGAGATTAAAGAATCTACATCATAATTATATTTTGACTTTACTATCCAATTACTAAATACCTTTCTAGTTTCATTATAATTAAGTCCAGCAAGAGAACATAATTTATACAAATCTTTTGCTATATTTATTTTGGTATCTTCTTTAGCATAATCAGAACGACTTTTAAAATTCATTTCTTTTATATGTCTTTTTAAAAACTCTTTTTCTTTATTAATTAGTTCCATTGATTGATAATTTTTAAAACTAGATAATATTTCATTACCTATTTTAGAGTAGAGTCTATTTAACTGATCATTATAATATTTTTTATTTTTATTACTTTCAGTTAGACCATACATATCAGTAAGTTCTTTTTGATGAGTTTCTAAAAGTTTTAAGTAATTAGCATAATTATATTTAACAGAATCATGCATTAAAATATATTCAATAATACTATTTAATTCTTCTTTATATGGCATCATATTTTTAGAATTATATTGAAGTCTGCCCTTTGGTGGTAGCTTGGAATAAAGACTTAATAAACGATTATTAAGTTCTTTCCTATATGAATCACTATAAAGTTTTTGGCTCTTAACTTTAGCCAAATCTTTTAGATTAATAGCTCCTGTAATGTTAGAGAATTCTTTATCACGAAGTTCATAAAACTTGGTATTATCAATTAAGTAATTAGCAATATTACTTTTAATATTTTTTATAGCAGATTGATTTATAAAACCATTAGTAGCAGTTTTCTTTTTTTCATAAATTAAGATATGCATATGTGGGTTTTTGGTATTACGGTGTAGAGCAGAATACCAAACAGTATTATCTAATTTCAATCCCATATCAGTAATTAAAGATGGCATAATATTTTTTGTTAAATCAAAAAAATCAGACTTTGTTATTAAACCATTTTTTACTGCAAAATCGAATGGAAAAGAGATAACCAAGTTCCATACAAAACCATCTTCATCAATGTTAATTTTATTTTTAATATCTCTTTTAGGATTAACATCGCCATCCATACCCCAAACAAAAGACTCACATTTTTCAAACAGAAAAGAATCTTTATCAGCCATAGCAAAATATTCGTTCATAATATTTTGCTCATCTAAACTAGTGGCATCTGCCTTTTCTTTTTTGGAAACATAGTCAAGCCATTTTGAAATATGTTTACTTGTACCATAAGAATTTTTATATCTAGTACGAACTATAACATTACTGCTACTCATCGTCTAATTCTCGTTTCTTTGAAGCCATAGTTCGAATATCTTTAAGTACCTGTTGTTCTGCAACTTCGGTTATAGGGTGTGGAATGATAGAGATATTTAAATCTTCTTTTGTTTGTGGAACTTTCAGATGTTGCATAAAGATATCTTGTTGTTTTAACTGCCACCTAGTATTAAACTCAATTCTATTATTTATGACCATAATTCTTTTAAAATATGGATCGAATGCCTTTTGAAAAGCAACATCAAATAGTTTTAAAAACTTACTTTGACTATCATTGATTTTATCTACTTGCATTTTTTCTTTTACAGCAGATACAACATACTCTGATGTAGACATAGAATATTTATCTGCCTCAAGAGATATCTCTTTTTTTTCTTCTTCAGTAACACGAATTGATAAGCGATCAGTTTTCATTAGTTATTACTTTTTTTATCATTGTCAGATACAATTAAGTGAACATTTTCAATGACAAACTCCTTAACTTTTTTATCAATTAGTTCTTGTTGTGTCATACCTAATTTATCTAAAATCTTCTTTAACACGATACTTAAGTTTGAATCTATTTTTGCTTTAATAAAACTTATTTCGTTATTATTTATATTATTTTCACCTCCATATTGTGCCACAAATCGTGGACATCATTTTCAATATTTTTAAACGAATTTTATTACTATCTTGTGTGCTTATTTTTAGCAGGATAAGTATGGCTGACAATCAACTACCCAGTGGGTAGTTTAGCCCAATATTCAAGGCTTTGTGAGAGTTTAGATTGTCATACATTAAACTATATGTCATACTTTTGTTATTACATATTTTGAAGCATTTTTAAGAAATATCTTTAAAAGTAGTACAAATGGCTAGACAAAAGTCTTACTTTTGGATTAACAAAATCATCAAAAATGTACCTTAAATTATAAATATTTTTAAAAATTAAGGTACACGATTATTTATATATTTATGGAATTATCTATACCTTTATCAGCAGTTATATAATTAATGTAGTTAACAACTTTTTGTTTTTCTTTTTCATCATTAAACTTAAGTTTTAACATATCAACATCGTATTGTTCTTTTAATAGTTCATAGACTTTATAATAAACAGGCATTTTGAAATCACTATAATATAATTCAATTCCGTTAAACTCAAATATAGAGTCAACACCTTCTTGTTTATTATTAAATACTATAAATGTTTTATATAGGCTACGAGCCACTTTTTCACTAGTGATGTAGATATTAAACTCATCATCACTCATATTTTTTCTTTTTATTTTAATCCCTCCACAACAATAATTGGGTCTAATAAATCCTCTTGTTTAAAACTTAATTTATCTACTGAAATCATAAAATGACAATGAATTCCTGTACTCCTACCAGTAGAGCCGATAGTACCAATTTTTTGTTTTTTCATAACTTTATCACCAACATTTACAACGATAGAATCATCTAGCATATGACCATACATTGTAAATAAAACCATACCACCTAAATCATGTTTTATATAAACATAATTACCAAGACCATTTTCTTGAAAGCCTGTTCCAACAACTTCGCCATCAGCACTAGCAACTATATCAGTACCAGCTGGAGCAGACAAATCAAGACCACTATGGAAACTTATATTTGATTTATCAATGGGATCAATACGATAACCAAAGTCAGAAGTTTTAACAAAATTAGTACCATCAGGAAAAGGAGTAGTGAGAGTAAGATATACTATACTCTCGCTACTACCAGCAGAGCTAGAACAACAAATTAATATTATAAAAAATGGAAAAATTAGAACACTACAAAATAATAAAATAAGTGATTTTTTAATTACTTACCACCAGCACTTCCAAATAGTTCTTTTTCTTCTACACGAAGTTCAACTTGGATAGGTAATCTAGTATCTTGTCCTATAACAAAAAGACCACAGCCTTGAGATGCAGTAGTTAAAAATTGTTTTTCTGATTCACTTAAACTTAACATTTTTGCGACAGCCTCAATTTCTTTTTGTCCCTGCGACATAACTAAAAGATAAGAACTATTATCAATGATAACCTGTCCATATCTTTCAATTTCAGGAGAGCAGAAGTCAATTAAGTTTTGTGATATTAGAATTAAACTTCCATTTTGTTTTCTAATTCTTTTACTAGCTTTCTTTAAGAAATCTATGCCATCACGATTGTTAGGATCAATGATTAAATGAGCCTCATCACATACTAGAATTACCTGTTCATCTTTGTTCTTACAAATCTCGTTCCAACACCAAGTTAAGATGTTGAAAAATTGACTTTTTAAGATACTATCATCAGAATCAACAAGACTGTTGATATCTAAAACTATGAAATCAGATTTTTCATCAACTTTAACACTTGAATGACCATTAAATATTTTGGCATCAGTGGTAGTTGCTTTCTTCATTAGAGAACATATTTTTTCTAGTGATTCAATAACATTTTGTGGCTCATTTTTTGATTTAGCTTTATTAAGATTAAGAAGTAATTTATTATATAAATCTTCCATTATAGGATAGTCCTCACTTTTAAGTTTAGATAAATCAGTATCAAAAGTAATTCCTTTATCTCTATAAACTTCAGTTAAAGCATCTTCAACTTTAGTAAGCTCATAAGCACTTAATTCTTGTAAATAATATTTTATAAAAGTTCTAAAAGTTTGAAAATGTCTGGATAAATCATTAGTAGAAAGTTTTCTTTCATCATCATTTTCATCAGTGCTTTTTCTAACTTCAAGTGGATTGATTATACCTGAAATACCTGTACCACAATCAATCCAAGTACCACCAATAGAATCACACATATCTTTTAATTCTCGTTCAGGATCGATAGCGATTATTTTAGAGCCACGAGCATAATTACCACGAATTAGTTTTTTAACAAGAGTGGACTTACCAGAGCCACTTTTACCAATTATTACTGCATTAGAATTATTTCGTTTATTAGTTCTTTTCCATAAATCAAAGAACACCTTACTACCTAAACCATCACAACCAAGTATGATAGAATCACCATCATCCTGTAAGTTTTGATAGATAAAAGGGAATGATGATGCAGTAGCCATTATTGGTACTTCAAGACCGAATTGTTTTTCTAAATCAACATACATTGTTGGTAGACACATTTTTAAACTTCTTTCTTGTTCGAACATTAAATCAGCACTACCTAAACCATAAGCAGAAAGAGTATTTTTAAGTTCCTTTTTAGTTTTATTTAGAGCCTCCTTTGATTCACCATAACAAAGAAAACATACAGTAAGTTTATTAAATCTTTCGTGCTCTCTATCAATACGATTAACAAGTTCTACATAATCTTCCATTTGATTATTAAGAAGTATCTGATCATTATAATCAGTTACATTAATCATCTTTGATTTAGTATCAGAAATACTTTTTTTAAGTATCTTTGATATTTCACTTGTATCCATAGGAGTGATAGTCATACACATTCTTGTGTGATTAACATTAGCAACAGCTCCAAGCCATCCATGTCCTACATAAGATGGGTATGTGATAAGAGTTACTACACTCATATAAGCATCACCAAGTATTAGGTCTTTTTCAGCCAATTTAAGCCCTCTAGGTGCAATCTTTTCTTTAAATGAGCGAGTTATACCTGTAGCATCTTTTTTGAAGATGTCGAGCGAAGTAATGGGGTTAAGTATGATATATAAAATATCTCGCCACTCCTCACTAGATATAATAGAACTAGCAAGTCCCATTGAATTTAATTCTATTAAAATATCATTTAATTTTTGTTTTAATAATTTCTCATTATCCGAACTTTCTTCAACTAATAAGTAGAACTCTCGATTAACAATTTCCTTATCAGCATTTAAAGTATTTATGTAATCTAAATCCTCATTTAAGATTTTAATTTTAGATTTATTAGTTTCTTGTCTTAATTTAGTATTTAGAATATTGATATTTTCATCTAATTGAATTGGTCTATCAACACTTAATATTTTTATTGGGTAGTCAATAGAATTAAGAATCTTTTTTAATTCTAAAACTTTTATTTTTTGTTCCTCATCAAATAATAAACATAAATTAATAGAGCCAACTTTAATGCCTCCAACTATACGATTATTATCTAGATAGACACAGTTATCCCATACATCTTGAAAGGGAATAAAATCTAACATTGTTTTTGATAATTTAGATTTATTAGTTATTTATCACCCCTCCTAAATGAGTAGTGATTTTATCAATCTCTTTTACCGATAATTTTTGTTTACCTGCAAGTTTTATCATTTCTTTTGATTTCAAATCTAAATAAATTAAGTACCTTACATACTCTGATAAAGTCATTTTTTTAGAATATGCAATCTTTCTTAATTGTTCTTTATCTTTACGATTAATATATAATTTAACAGTAGTGTCATATAATTTAAGTCTATTACTTATAGCTTATTCCTCCTTTATTATCTAAATAATTTTTAACACCATTTCTATCATATTTACGAAGTATTCCCATATTGATTTTAGCAACAGGAACTTCAACATAATTATAATAACTTATACCTGTGATACATCTTATAATTCTTGCTTTTTTTAGTACATTAATAAAACCACTTTTAACTACAAATGGATCTAAAAAGACTTTATCATCTTCAATGTAAGAGTCCTTTAAATCAATAGTTAAATCGTGGCTTTCACTTTTGTTATAATATTTTAATCTCATCCTACCATCATAATAAGATAAAACTTTTATATTATATAATTTATTATTAAATTTAACTTTTTTTCCTATAAGATCGTTCCTCCTTATATACTTATATTATGTTCAATTTCATTTGTCAGAGTAAGGTATTTCTCAACACCATCTTTATCATATTCCTTTAATTTTTCTAAATCAAACTTAACATATTCATAAGAGCCATAGTTATATCTTACTTTACCATAAGACTCTTTTATTATTCCTAATTCTTTTAATTTAGGTATTAAATCAAATGTATTAGAATTAATTAAATCATCAATAAAACCTTCTGCATTGTCACTAATAGGAAGGTCAGGTAAATTGACAGTTATATCACCAAATGGCTCATTATCTTCAATCATAACAGCCCCAACATAAAGTCTATTACCATATTGATAATTAGAAACTTGAAGAGTAGCTTCACCCTGATTAAACTCAATTATTTTATTATTCATTATATATTTACCTCCAATCTTTCAATTAAAATATTATGTTCTTTTTCTAATTTATCTGAAACACTATTAAATACCATTTCACATAGTAAAGGCTCATTAAAGATAGTGTATATTTTATTAAAAACATAATCAAAATTAATTTCATCTTTATGAAATGAAACAATATTATTTACAATGTGTGTAGCAAAATTATCTACCATATCTAAATATCTTTTTTTACAATCTTTGTTTAATTCTTCAACGATAGTATCACGAATTAAATCTAATTCGCTCCCACCAAACTCGTAGCTGATTTTTTTTATTATTTCATCAGCAAGTTTAATATTTTTTTGTTTATAATTTTCTTCTATAATTATTCCTCCTAATTTTTGTATTTATAAATCTTTTGATTTTTATTAAACCTTATGTACTTTATAAATATGTTTAATGCAGTATTACCATTAGGGAGTGGAAGTAGCAAGATAAATGTTATAAGTGGCAGTAAAAAAAACAAAAATATTTTTACTTTAAAATGAGTTGATAACATTTGAAGTAAATATCCTAACCCTAAACTAATACCCATTGCAATTATTTCAAGAATACCAAACCCTTTAAATATCTCTCTTTTAGTTTTTATATTTTTTGGAATTAAATACATAATTAATACCACTTCCTATCATAAATATTATCAGAATTATTTTGACTCATATACTGATTTCTTATTGGATTATATCTCATACTATAAGGCTGTTTAAAGGGATTAGAATTACTATATTTCATTACATTATCAGACTTTGATTTTCTATTTTGATTTTGTTTTAAGAAATCACCAACTTGTTCGTAGGCTTTTCTGGGATTATGTTGTGAAATGGTTTCCTGTACAACACTTTTTTGTTCTGGTGTTAGAGTTTTACCTTTATTAAACATACCTGCAATATTACTAATACCATTACCCATAAGATTTGCTCCTCCTTTAACAACACTAGTTCCCTTACTTAAAGCCCAAGATGTTCCAGCAGTAGCCATCCCTATACCACCAGTTAGTCCTGATCCAACAGCCATTAATGATTGCATATCACCAAAAGCTGTCATCATACCTGACTGCTGACCTAATAGCGAACTGATTATTGTTGGAGTAGAGATTATGAAAAGCAATGCTCCAATAATTAAGAATATACCAGTTAATAGTCCATTATCAGTAAAGGCAGTACCAAACATATTAAGTAATAATCCAATACAAACAAATTGAACTACTGTAATTAAGAAAACGCCCATTGCAGACTTACACCAAGTTTCAAATGACTTTGATGACCTGTTAGTAAGTCCTGTACAGCAGAAAGGTGCAATTATTTTATATAGAGCAATTTCCATGACTCGTTTAGCCATCTGAATTGCTACAAAGAAAAGTAAGAATACAGTAACTATCGAGAGTATTACTAGCATAAAGAAATTAAGTGAATAAACATAGACATCACCAATTCCTACAAATCCTCCTGTAGTATCATTTATATCAATAGTTTTCCAATTATTAACTAATGTGTCAATATCTTCGGATTCCATTTCATTTTGATAAACCATAGACCTGATTATTGCTTTTGAAATAGTACCCTCTGAGTTAGAAGAATTATTCATACCTGATACTTGTATAACTGAATCAGTAAGAGCAGTTGATACATTATGTCCAAATTGAAAAAGTGGTGTAATTAAGAACATCATTACAATTGCTAAAACTATACCTCTATAAACTGATAAAGGACTAGACCTTTCTTCATTTTTAACAATGTAGTTCATAATCAACTCAATAATAACTTTCAGCACGAGCCAACTACAAGCAACTATTACAGCACCACCAAATATTTTATTGACATATTCATTATCAAAGAATTTGTATCGCCATATTTTATCAATGATATCAAAGAAACCATCAAGTAGCCACATAACACCTTTTGCTATAGACCACATAATTTCTCTATAAATATCTTTAAAGAATCCCTGTTTAACAGGTGTTATTTCTAATATTTGTATTCATTAGCACCTCCTAATAATTATCTTTATCAACAAGATATGCAAGAACAACAACTTGTTTAGTTTTGTTCTTACTACAAGTAGTTAAAACAAGTGTAGTTTGTTCTTTATCTCTTGAAATATCAATAATACCATTTTTATCCACTTCATAATTTTTATTAACTTTATAAATATATTTAGTATTATTGTAATAAATATTTATTTCATCATTAACTTTTAATTTATATAGATTTTTAAAATATGCAGTTCTGCCACTTCCTGAATGACCAGCAATCGCAAGAATACCATTAGTAACATCAGGCATATCAGAATTAATAAGAACTTCAATGTTTTTATCAACATTATTATTTCTATCATCTATATTAAAAAAACCTCTTTTAAAATCTATAGTTGGTATTTCTACGACACCAATATAATTGTAATCTTCTTCTTTTGGAGTCTCCTCTTTAGGTTGTTCTTCTTGTTCTATTTCAACAGGGGGCTCTTCTTTTTTTACTTCCTCTATGAAGTCATTTGCTTTGTTGTTATCTACTTTATGTGAATAATAATTATAAATATTATAACTTGCGAAAATACTTAACCCAATTAGTAAAAGCAAAGAGCCAATTACTATGAATCGGCTCTTACTTATTTTTTCTTTTATCATAAACGATAAATCCTATTCCTGCTATAACTAATATTATAGTTACAACATTGATTACTTTTGAATCTGCAACTGATGTTTTAGGTACATCAAATGTTTCTTTTTCATTGGTTAAGTATGATTTTACAATTTCGCCATCTTCTTTAATTTCAAAGAAGCGTTCATCAGTATTAAGAATGTAGCCTTCTGGGGCTTCTTTCTCGATAAATTTATATTTACCGATTGGTAAATCTTTTATTGTTATCTTACCATCATCATTAGTACGACCACTAAATATTAATTTATCATCTTCTGTATATACTTCAATTAAAGCATTAGGTACAGGATCAGCTGTTGATAAATCAGTTTTAGATATTTCAACATCACCTTTACCAATATGATTTTTTAAAGTATAAGATAAAGAGATAATTGGAGTTTTAGAATCTTTATATTCTAATTTAAAGCAATATGGTTTACTATCAAGAATGTGATTTTCATCGGTACTAGTTTCTACTATGCAATAGTTACCTAGATATAAATTATCTAATTTATAAAATCCATTAACAGTTTTAAATGATTTAACTATTTCCTTATCTTTATAAATTAAAGTACCATCTTGTGAATAAATATCACCATTGGCATATAAATCAAATGATATGTCATTTAATTTAATTTCTTCATATCTAAAAGTACCATCTTCAAGAATGAACTTTTCACCAACTTTAGTAAGGTTGAATTCGCCCTTAACTTGTTTATTAGAGAACTTAACTTCAATTATTATGTCATCACCATCAACTACAAAATTACTATTTTCATTTATTGAAAAAGTAAGTGGTGTAGTATTAACAACATAACCTTTAATGTCTTGATCTTCTAATTCTTCAATTTGATAGTTACCACTATTTAAGATGTTAGGAGTAGTAAAGTATCCACCTTTAGTTTCAAAAGTACAAATAGTTTGTTTTGTTGGGTATGATACATCTTGGCATACATACTCATTAGTATCAGTATTTTTAATTTTAAATTTGATACCATCTCTAACTAAAACTTTATTTGAATCTTCATCAACTTTGATAAGTTTTAATTTAGCAGTTATTTCTGCATTAGATAAAACTTTACTGATTTCAGCATCAGAATTTTCATCAACAACTATTTCAAAGTCGTTAACTTTTTCATAGTTAGGAGTAGAATTTACTTGTCTAAAAGTATACTTACCATAAGGTAAAGTGATTTCAGCGAATCCATTTTTGTCAGTAGTAATAGTATCTACTAAACAATATGGATTAACTTGAGTATTAGTATCTACATCAATTGATAATAAATTATGTGGTTGTCTTGGAGTACAATCATTTAAATAAATTTCGAAAGTAATATTAGGTTCAGGTGTTAAAATACCTGTTTTATTACTTGCTATTACTTTGAATATATTTACTTTACTTTTAATAACTTTTTCATAAACATCAATATAGATATCTAAATTATCTTCTGTTAAAGTAAATCTATGTTCTTCAGTATCTAACAAATAACCTTTACTAGCTTTCTTTTCTTTTAAGATATATTCCTTATTAGGAAATAATATTTTTTCAGTTTTAGCATAACCATACTTATCAGTAACAAGTGTTGTTACTAGATTATAATCAGTATCATAAATCTCATAAATAGCACCTTCAAGAGTAGCATTTCCTTGTGGATATGACTCCATTGTGTCTTTATCTAATTTATAAAGTTCAATACTACCACCTGATATTTTAATACTAAATCTTGAATTAACAGGATCGTAATTCCCTGGTCTAAATACATTTTGTGAATGATTACTAAAATATACCACAGGTGGCATATCATATTTAGTAGCTTTCTTAACAAAAGTTATTTCACCATCACCAACAGCAGTTGGTGTGATAGTCAAAGTATTACCATTGATACTTGCATTAACATTACTACTAGACTCAATTTTATAATTACTTAAAACTCCATTATTATCAGTTAAAGTAATTGTTTGCCCTAATGGAGCAATAACTCCATCAGTATTGAAACTGGGTTTTGCATAATGACCTGCGACAAGTGATTCAAGTTCTGCAATTTCACTAGTGAATTTACTATCATTTCTAGTTCCATTAAGAGTATCAGTAAAATACATTACTGAAGTTGGCTCTGCAGTTCTCCAAATCAAAAGTTGAGTAATTGCATACCATTTTTGTGCTGAATGATCATAACCATTATCATTATAACCATATCCATAATATGCAAGTAGTGATATACGAGTCCATTGATCTTCAGTCATATTTAGGACAGTAGCAAAATCACTTCTTTCGATATTATAGTAAGGTAGATTATTGTCTATATCAACATATGGCTGTACACAGTAAACGAATTTATTATCTTCACTTCTACGAATAAATGCTGCCTGTTGATATTTTTTATAGCCATCAGCTCGTTCTTTTCTAATGAAAATATTAGGTATTTTTTCTGATGGCCATATAGCCTGACCAGTGTACTGTTCGGCATGAACATTGGTAATACCAAAAATAGTAGATAAAAAAAGTACACTTATAAAAGCATACTTTAATAATTTCTTTTTCATTTCTCAAATCCTTTCATTATATTAAAAAAAGCACTAATGTGCTTAAAAAGTTTTCATCATCTCGCCGAGATAATTACCAGCATAACTTAATATGCTTTGACAAGAAAATCCTAAACCTTCTTGGCTTTCTTCCATAAGTTTATTACCTTTTGAAACACAAGCATTTTTAGTATTTTCTTCAGTTCCATAATCATCAATAGAAAAGTCTATTCTAGCCCAAGACCAAAGTGGCTTGTGATAATAGTCATATTCAGATATTCCTAATTCTTCCCAAGCTGTTTGTTCTCTAGGTGGCTGTTCTTCAACTTTTGGTGGTTGATAATTTGGAGTAGTAGTGGTAGTCCCACTATTAGATGGATTAGTTGTTTTATTTTCTTCTTTAATTTTTTCATTATTAGAAGTATTATTTTCTACTTTAGGTACTTCATCTATATTTGAAGTTTGTTCCTCCTGTATAGAATCATTATTTTTTTGTTCCTCATTAGTTATAGAATTAGAATTATCTTTATTTGAATCTTTGTCTATAACATCTTTAATATTATTATTAGGAATCGGATCAGTTTTGTTATTTTTAGAAACTGAATAATGATAAAAAATCGAAGTGGAAAGAACAGTAACAACAATTAAAACGAAAGTAAGTAGAATGTATTTGATATATTTCATAATACACCTCTTTTCAAGCAAATGTTAACTCAATTATTAAAATAAATCAAGTTATCACAGTTAAATACTGCTTTAAATGATCCAAATCGTAAAGTAAATCAACTAAATTACATCTTATTTCAACATTTTTATAATGTCTTTTAAGTTTTCTTTCAAAGTAACTAGCCAAGTTTTCAATATAGTAAATGCTATTCATTTTAGAATCAATTTTCTTTTTTAAAACCTGTTCACTTTCAACACGATTTTCAAAAAAATTAAAATAATCTAACATATCATAAACTCTATTTACTAGCTGATGACTTACTACAAATGAATGCCAATTTTTCTTTTTCATTACATACCTAATGGCTTATTATTAGGGAAATATTCTTCTTCTAATATTTCAATGTCACTAGCATTGTAATTTACAGCCTCGTAAAAAGAAATGGAATTTTGTTTTAAGAATGTGCATATTGAATTATAGATAGTATCAAAATCCTTACATCCAGCATAATCTACTAAATGATTTACAAGTAGATGCAGTCTATAAACCATATCCTGAACTTTTAAAACAAAGTAATCTAAATCATCACCAAACTCATCATTGTAATACTTTTCAAAACCATTATAAAACTTTTTATTAAGTCTTTTATGAAATAATAGTTTTCTTAAAATATCTATGTTATCAAGTGGGATGCTTTCAACTTTTTTGTCCTCTAATAATTCATTAACACATAAATTGAAATGATCGATATTCATTATTTAAAATATCCTAAAATCCAAGATACAAATTGAGTAGTGACAAGTGCAGAAACTCCTGCGATTATTGTAGTTCTTATTTTTCTATCATAACTAGCTTTTTGATTATCATCGCTAGATGCCATTTTTAAAGCATAATCTTTCGCAACAAAAAAGGCTGTTCCTCCAATTACGAATAATTTAAGGTAGCCCATTGCATCATTAATTAAATTTAAAACATTTTGTAAAATTTGTTCCAGTTAAATGTACACCTCCAAAATAGTATCTTTTTTTCTATTTTTTGTGGTATACTTATTTATACCGAGAGACTTTAGATGGGTAAGAGAATCTAAATAATTATTCTTTCGGTTTTTTTCTACAATAATATAATTTATTCAAACATTCCTCCTATATATTTTATTTACTCTCATTGTAATCAAATAAGATTTTAAGTTGGACTCCATTTTCGAGTCTTTTTTTAATAACTTCACAATATTTGTCAGTTATTTCAATTCCAATCCATTTACGAGAAAGAATCTCACATCCTAATAAAGTCGAGCCACTGCCACTTGTAAAGTCCAAAACTAAATCTCCAACTTGGGTATATGTTGATATAAGATATTCCATAAGGTTAACAGGCTTTTGTGTTGGATGAAACAATTGTGATTCACGAGCAAACTGTATTACATTTCTAGGATAGTTACCATATTCTTGTAAATGCTCATGTCTTTCAGTATTTTTTTTCTCACTTAAATAGTTAACAGGAGTTCTTGTTACTTTAAGATTAACTGCGATTGTTCCCTGTGGATAATACTTCATATGTACAAGAGAGTGATGTACAGTTCCACCTTTTGAAAATACCATAATATCTTCATAGCATCTTAATGGTTGATATTTAGCATTTTGAAATCCTGTTATTTGAGTTTTTAACCATTTCCAATCATAACGATAAAGTTTATTATTACTTAATCGCAAATTACTAGAAAAAGGCTCATTACCAAATAATACAATAGCACCATCATCCTTAATCAATTTTAGAAGTTTATCCCACATCTTATCAAAAGGAATTATTTGATCCCAAGTATATCCAGTTACTGCATATGGTGGATCAGTTATTATAGCATCTACTTTAACACCTTTCTCAATAAGATAATCCATAACTTCTAAACAATCACCTTTATATAGGCTACCATTACTTGTAGAGTAGTATGGCTTACAAGTTATATTTAATCACCTCCAATTCTTTTAGATTTAGTTTTTTGATAACGAGTTCCCTATAAACTCAGAACAAATTAATGAACTTATCTAATCCTAAATATAAACAAAATCTAATTGTAGCACTATTTCTAGCTTGAATTAGTTTTCTTTGATAGATACAAAGTTCATCACAAATGTCAAAGTCTTTAAGACGGTCTATATAAGATAATTTAAATGCATCTTTTTCCAAATCATTTAAATTGTTATATGCCATCTTGTATTTTAATAAGACTTGTTGCATTTTTTCTTTTGTTTGATAATCTCTAATCATCATCGAATCCATTTGACTAGTGTTGGGCTTTTTAGCACCACCGACTTTTAAATCACCACCTGAATCAAATCTAATTCTATAATATTCATCATTTAACATAGCTTCAATTGTTATGGTAATTTCTAGAAAAGCAAGGGTTAATGCTTTATATTTACTAAGATCAAATTGTTTAACTATGAAATCAGATAAAAACTCATTAGATCTAGCTCTCATAATTCCTCCTTTCAAAATTTTATACAAAAATAGAGCATAATTCACATACAAGTGAAAAATGCTCTATCGTTTGTTAAATTATTGTTAACAAGAAAATCAAAATTGATTTTCTTGTAAAAAACATTTTTTGTAAAACTATATACTGCTAGTATTTCAATCATATATAGGAACACCTCCTGCTTGAGATAATGTTATCCCATATATATATTAACATTTAAGACTTTTCATATCTACCCTTGATTAAGGGTATAGTTCTTAAGCACAATAATGGTGTGTTCAATACTACCTTATAGCTATTGCTATTATAATCATTATATCGTAAAAAAATAATTATGCAATATCAAAAAAATGACTAGTGTTTTGTATATTGAAGTTGATGAAAGAGTTACTTGATAAAGAAATGAAAATAAAAATAAAATGACAATAATGTTTAAATCAAAAATATATTTATTATGTCATTTTATTCTTGGCACTACTAATGACTCATATTCCACAAGTCCTTTAAAATCAATCGTTATTGCTTGGAATATATGAAATTAGATCCGAATACTTGCAATCTAAAACATAACAAATTTTGGCTAAAACATCTTTATCATATCTTTGTATAAAATTATTACAATAATTATAAATAACATCATACTTAATTCCTGTTAAAACACTCAATTTATACATTGAAATATTTTTTTCTTCAAGAATTTTATTAATACATAAGACTAGTTCGCCATAATTGGTGTCCAAAGCAATAGTTCTTTCACCAACCATATTATGTTTTCAGAAATCTCCTTTCCATCCAATATGGATTAGAGTGGTGTTCAAAAAAATAAAGGTAGTATAAAATCTTAATAGATTAAATACTACCTTATCTATTTGAATGTAAATGAGTTAAAATTATCTTGATTTACCACAAATATCATCAATATCAGTATTGTATAATTCACACAATAAAATCAATTTATCAGTAGGTATTTTAATCTTACCACTGAAATACCTATAGCAAGTTGATTTATCAGTATCAATATATTTTGCAATACTTGAATATGAGTGCTTACTTTCATTTTTATATTTATTTAGGTTAGCTCTTAATATATCATAATTTATAGGTTTGATTTTATATTCAGGAAGTCTGATAGTTCCAATGCCTAATACATAAGAGATAGGTACATCATATAATAATGAAAGTTTATCTACTATATTAAGTGGTATTATTATATTGCCAACTTCCCAGTTTGCATAAGTAGAACGATTAACATTTAACTTATCTGCAACGAATTGTTGACTATATTCTTTTTCTTCTCTTAACTTATTTAATCTTTGCATATACATTGAACTCACCCTATAATAATTTTCTCATTAAAAGGAAGAAAACTATTATTTTGTCCAATGAGTGCAACGAAAATAACAAAAAAAATAAAAAGTGTGTTATAATAAAATAGAAATAACTCAAAATATTAGTTATTTTCTATTAGTCAGATTAACTCTATTAGGAAGTTCAGTTAAATCATTACGTTTTATAAACAGTTCATATGGCTCGACATCCAATGCTTCAGCGACTCTGCTTATCATAATAAATGGTGGATTATGCATCCCTCTCTCTAATCGGCTAATATAGTTAGGGGTTACATCCATCTTCTCGGCGAGTTGCTCTTGTGTATAACCATTTCTAAAACGATAGTATTTAACATTTTTTCCGAATAATGTTTTTAACTCCATCGTATCACCACACATATTATTATGATACGAATTTATTTACATTATTACCACAACCTAATCGGCATAGTTGGTCTGACTAATTATTATGGTTTATGAAAGGAGTGAAAAGAAAAAACAAAAGAGTTTATGGTTTTTATACTAGACCTATGTAGTAAAGAAGTAGTATAAGAAAGGATTTTATAAAGAATGTTAGAAACAAGAAAAGACAAGATGCTTGAAATTGTTTTTAATGGTGACTATAATTCTAATGATGCAATAATATATAAACTTTTGTTAAGCTCTACTTTGGATGAACTAATAGGCAGACTCAACGATAAAAAAACAAAATGTATAAAAAGCACTATTTGTAATTACACAAAAAAGGGATTTCTAACTAGCGAAGAACAATTTTTAGATTTATTGAATAACTTTATTATAAGATTTAAAACTGATTTTTACTTTCTAGGGTGTGATGATATTTATATCTTAAAACTTGTTTTAGAAAATAGAAAAAACGATAATTTCTTTTTAAGCAAAAATTATTGGGGAAATAATGATTTTATAAAGTATTATAAATATAATATAAAAAAATATATAGTTACATCTTTTTATGATAATTTAAAATCAATAGTAGAAGTGAGTGATAAAGTTAAATACTTTTTAAATGAAAAAGGTATTGATATGAAAAAAGTTAGTTTAAGACATTATGATGATGTTAATAAGTTGTATGAGATACTTCGTGAATTATCAGCAAGTAATCCAAGTACATGGTCGTTGTTATTTTTATTTAGTAGTTTGAGAAATCAAATTCTTGAAATGAAAGATGAAGTGGACATCAAACATCGTAGTATGAAATTATTAGAAAATTATGCAATACAATATGAAATGACTATTAAAAATTATTACAGTAAAAAAGATGCAATAAGCATCTTACTATAAAGATTTGAATCAATCGCTAGTACAGGGTTGGTTTTTTTATTTTCTTTGGATGCGAGTTAGTTGTGTAATAGCATCTTCTAAAAAGTTGATTATCATTCATATCAATATCAGGATAGCCACCTTCTAAATAGTCACAAAGTGCTTTTTGTAGATTAATTACTTTCCTATATATATAGGGTGGTAAAGAAATACTTTCACAAACAAACATTGTTTCAAGTATTTCTTTGAGTACAAAAGCTCCTTCATTTACTTTAAAGTCTTTATAAAATTTCACGAAAACATCACCTCGTTAATGATGTTAACTCTGTAGAATAAGTAATACAAGTTGTTTTTAAATTAAATTATAAAAAAACGATTTAACCTTATATAATAAGGAAAAATCGATAATCATCAATGGCAGGGAATGTAAGACTTGAACTCACGACATCTGGTTTTGGAGACCAGCGTTCTACCAACTGAACTAATTCCCTATATGAATTGTGCCACTCATTTGACAAGTAATATTGTATCATATTTCTTGTTATTTTTCAATAACTGCCACATTTAGAACTAAGTGGCACAAAAATTGGCACAAAATCTATTTTTTTACAATTATTTATTTGAACTTTATTAGCAGGATAGGAATGGTTTTCTCCAAGTATTTAAAGGACTTAATCAATTTTTAACAATTTAATTTTAATCATTTCAAATTGTTTCAAGTCGTTAGGTTTTGGAGACGTTAATACTACCATTATATTATACCCCTAAATTTCTAAGTACATGAATAGTTTACCATAATTTTAAGTAAAAGAAAAGACTTTTTTTACATATAATTATAATGGTGAAGAAATATGTTAATAAATTATACAACTAAAGAACTAGACTTAACTGCAAGGATTATGAGAGCAGAAGCTTTAGCTGAGGGTGACCTTGGGATGCTTATGGTTGGTAATGTAATTGTTAACCGCACTATTGCGAATTGTCTTGAATTTAAAAATGTTAGAACTTTAACGGATGTAATTTATCAAAAAAATCAATTTGTAGGCACTAAAAGTCCTCTTTTTAATAGTAAATCGACAACTAAAGAAAAAGATTTAGCTAAAAGAGTTATTAAAGGAGAGTATTATCATCCTGCAACACATGCTTTATATTTTTATGCTCCATCTAAAGGAAATACATGTAAAAATACATGGTTTAATCAAAACTTTGCTGGTAAATATAAAAATCATTGTTTTTATGAACCTGAAAAAGGTGTTTGCAAAGAACTTCATTGAAATATCATTAAACATTTGATAAAATTATACTAGGTGAAAGTATATGAAATTTATTTGTGAGTTATGTAAAAATATAGTGTCAGATATTAGTGATCCTATATTTAGATGTCCTGTTTGTGGAAGTCCTAAAAGTGCATACAAAATATACTATGAGATAGAAAAAATGGATAAAAAAGTGTTTATTAGTAATAAAAATGCTGGAATTAATAGAATAGATGAAAAGTGTATTAACTGCGGGATGTGTAGAAAAACTTGTAACAAAGTAACATCACTTAACTTTGACAAAAATAATTCAGAGTGTGTAAGCTGTGGTAACTGTATACTAACATGTCCAACTGGTAGTTTAACTCCAAGATATAATTATAATGAAGTCAAAAATATTTTAAATGAAGAAAAGGTAGTAGTTGCTTTTGTAGCTCCTGCTGTTAGGACTAGCATAAGTGAAAGTTTTAATTTGGAAACTGGAATTAATTTAGAAGGTAAAGTTGTTAATGCTTTAAAATTACTTGGTTTTGACTATGTACTTGATACAACTTTTGGTGCTGATATTACTATAATGGAAGAAAGTAAAGAACTTTTAGAAAGATTAAATTCTAAAAAGAATTTACCATTATTTACAAGTTGTTGTCCTGCATGGGTTAAATTTATAGAAACAAAATATCCAAAATTTATTCCTAACTTATCAAGTACTAAGAGTCCTAATAGTATAATGGGATCTTTAATTAAATCTTATTTTGCAGAAAGTAAGAATATTAAGCCTGAAAATATTATTACGGTAGGAATAGTACCTTGTACTGCTAAAAAGTGTGAAGGAAATAGAAAAGAACTTGTTAATAATAATCTTAAAAATGTTGATTATTATCTTACTACTACTGAATTAATTATGTTGATAAAAGAAAATAATATTGATTTTTTATCATTAGAAGATAAAAACTATGATTCACTAATGGGTACCGGTAGCTCAGCAGGTCTTATATTTGGTAGCACTGGCGGGGTAATGGAAGCTAATTTAAGAACACTAGAGTATAGGCTAACAGGAAAGAATGAAAAATTAGACGTCAAAAATATCAGAACCACTGAGAGTATTAAAAAAGCTACTATAAAAATAGCAAACAAAGAGATTAAAGTAGCGGTTATATATGGCCTTAATAATGCAAAAACTGTAATAGAAGAAATCGAAAATAATGGCATTCACTACGATTTTATCGAAGTAATGGCTTGTCCATGTGGATGTATAGGTGGTGCAGGTAACCCACTTCAAAATGTTAATAAGTTTCAAGAAATAAGAGAAAATAGATTGAAAGAATTATTTAATGTGGATAACTCCTCAGTTATTAAGAATCCTTATCAAAACAAAGAAGTACAAAAGTTATATAATAAATTTTTAAACAAAGAAAAAATACATACTTTATTGCATACTACTTATAGTGACAAAAGTCAGGATGTTAAGTCCTGACTTTTATAATTAAGCAACATTTAAGCAAGTTTTAAGTAAGTTGATATTGAGATTTTTATTAATAAATGATATAATATATAGTAGGAGTGATTGAAAATGAAGAACTATAACCCACCATTTGAAATAACAAATGAAATGTTAGAAAGGATTTCTAACATTATGGAAAAAATCGGAAAGATTGATGATATAAGCAAGCTAAATAAATCTCTTTACCTAAGAAAGCAAACAAGTATAAGAAGTATTCACTCTTCTCTAGCTATTGAAAACAATAATCTAGGTTTAAAAGAAGTAAAAGATGTCATAAATGGTAAATTAGTTATTGGTAAACAAAAAGATATACAAGAAGTTAAAAATGCTTATAAAGCATATGAAATGTTAAAAACTATTAAACCTTATTCAATTACTGAATTAAAAAAAATACACGGAATTATGACTTTTCTAACTGTAGAAGAGTCAGGGGATTTTAGAAGCGGTGATGAGGGTGTATTTGATGGTGATAAATGCATATTTGTATGTCCTGGTGCACACATGGTAAATTCATTAATGGATGATTTATTTAAATTTATAAAAATAAATAAAAATAAAATTCATCCATTAATACTATCCTCTATTTTTCACTATGAATTTGTGTTTATTCATCCATTTAGTGATGGTAACGGGAGAATGGCAAGACTTTGGCAAAATGTACTTCTATATAACTGGAGAAATATATTTGAGTATTTACCTATAGAGTCAAATATATATAAATACCAAAATGAATATTATAAAGCAATAAACGACTCTAACATTGAAGGTAATTCAAATAAATTTATTTGTTTTATGTTAAAAATGATAGAAGAAACTATAGATGAAATTAGTGAAATATTAAAAAAGCCTACTACAAATGAAGAATTAAATATAAATAATCTTCTTGATGTTATGGGTGGATGTAAACCACTAACAGCAAAAGAAATAATGATTAAATTAGGAATTAAATCAAGAGAGACATTTAGAAATAGTTATCTAAATCCAGCAGTTAAGAATGGATTTGTAGGTTTAACTGTTCCAGATAAACCCACAAGTAAAAATCAAAGATATTATATAGAATAAACTGCAGATAAAAATTTAATGAATTTCAATTTTATTATATAAAATTTCAAAGATTTATCATATGATTTTGTTATTAGAATTTAATACAAGTAGGCAAATTATGAACAATGAATTAATTAATTTAGTTATTAATAGTAGAAATAAGGTTTATCAAATTGTAAATACTGAAATGCTTAGTTTATATTGAAATATAGGAAAAGCAATTATTGAGTTGCAACAGGGTGATCAAAGAGGAAGCTATGGAGATGCACTGCTAGAAAAATTATCTAAAAAATTAACTAATGAATTTGGTAAAGGATTTTCTTCAAGGTGCTTTGTTATTATTGATTTAAGAATTGGAAAAATATCGCATCAAGACATTGGACAAATGCAAATGCATGCTAATTATTATGATAGAGAAATTAAACAAGTTGATTTAAAACAATTAGGATATTATTATCAACTAATAAAAATGAAACAGTTGTAAAATATACACTACCAGAAGATAATAAAACAATATTTTCTTCTGAATATAAATTACATATGCCAACTGATCAAGAATTAATTAATGCTATTGAAGAAGAAAAGAAAAACTTTGAATTAAATGAAGAAAAATTAACTATTAATTAAAATAAATTTAAATAATAAATAAACATAATTTTCATCATTTTTGTGTTGCATTCAATCCACCTATGTATATTTTCTCTCTTATTCTCGCATATGAGTTAGATAATACTTGTAAATAATAAAAATTTGTGGTATTATTTAGTACATAAAGCAAGGAGTAAGAGGAGTAATAAATAAGATTTTGTAGAGAGTTAGCGTTTGGTGGAAGTTAATAGATCAAGTTTATGAAGGTAGCTTATGAGTGTTTATTTGAAATAAAGTAAAATAAAACGTGTAATGCGCGTTAAGCATATAAGTTAAAAATTAAGGTGGTACCGCGGTTATTTATTATTATAGATATAAAATATAGTCGCCCTTTGGTACTCACCTTTTTATTTTGGGAGGAAAAATTATGTTAGATAAGAAATATGATCACAAATTAGTAGAAGAAGGAAAATATGAAAAATGGGTTAAGAATAAATATTTTGAAAGTGGAGATACTAGTAAAAAGCCTTATTCTATAGTTATTCCACCACCTAATGTTACTGGGAAGCTTCATTTAGGGCACGCTTGGAATACTACTTTGCAAGATATTATTATTAGATTTAAGAGAATGCAAAGTTTTGATGCTTTGTGGCTTCCTGGAATGGATCACGCAGGTATTGCTACTCAAGCTAAAGTTGATGCTAAGTTAAAAGGTATGGGTATTAATCCTAGAAGTTTGGATAGAGATGAATGGCTTAAGTATGCTTGGGAGTGGAAAGAAGAATATGCAGATAATATTCATTCACAATGGGCTAAGCTTGGACTTGGGCTTGATTATACTAAAGAAAGATTTACTTTAGATGAAGGACTTTCTAATGCAGTTAAACACGTTTTTGTTACTCTTTATAACGAGGGATTAATTTATCGTGGAGAGAGAATTATTAACTGGGATCCTGTTGCTATGACAGCACTTTCTAATGAGGAAGTTATTTATAAAGATGTGCCTGGTGCTTTTTATCATATTAAGTATTTTATAGAGGGGACTGATGAGTTTTTAGAGGTTGCCACTACTAGACCTGAGACACTTTTTGGCGATACTGCTGTTGCGGTTAATCCTAATGACGAGAGATATAATAAGCTTATTGGTAAGAATGTTGTTCTTCCAATTGTTAATAAGTTGATTCCTATTATTGGGGATGAACACGCTGATCCTGAGTTTGGAACTGGTATAGTTAAAATTACTCCAGCACACGACCCTAATGACTTTGAAGTTGGAAATAGACATAATTTAGAGAGAATTGTTGTTATTAATCCAGATGGAACGATGAATGAGAATGCTGGTATTTATAATGGACTTGATAGATTTGCTTGTAGAGAGAAGCTTGTAGAGGATTTAAAAGATAATGGTTTACTTATTAGTGTTGAAGAAATTGTACACTCAGTTGGGCATTCTGAGAGAAGTGATGCTATGATAGAACCTTATCTTTCTAAGCAATGGTTTGTTAAAATGAGACCTTTAGCTGATAAAGTTTTAGAGAATCAAAAGGATAAGAATTCTAAAGTTAATTTTGTACCTGATAGGTTTGAAAAGATTATGAATCACTGGATGGAGATTACTTATGATTGGTGTATTTCTAGACAACTTTGGTGGGGTCACAGAATTCCTGCCTGGTATAAGGGAGAAGAAATATATGTAGGTTATGAGGCTCCTAAAGAAGATGGTTGGGTTCAAGACGAAGATGTTTTGGATACTTGGTTTTCTAGTGCACTTTGGCCTTTTAGTACAATGGGCTGGCCAGAAGAGACCGATTTATTTAAGAGATATTATCCTAATAATGTTTTAGTTACTGGTTATGATATTATACCTTTTTGGGTTAATAGGATGACTTTTGAGGGACTTCATTTTACTAATTCTAGACCTTTTAAAGATTGTTTAATTCACGGACTAATTCGTGATAAAGAAGGTAGAAAGATGAGTAAGAGTCTTGGCAATGGTGTAGATCCTATGGATGTTATAGATGAGTATGGTGCTGATGCTTTAAGATATTTTTTATCAACTAGTACTGCTCAAGGGCAAGACCTTAGATATGATGAAGATAAAGTTAAGTCAACTTGGAATTTTATTAATAAATTATGGAATGCAAGTAGATTTTGTTTAATGAATATCAATGATTTAAAGGAATATGATTTTTCTTCTTTAGATGATAAGGATAAATGGATACTTAATAAACTTAATAAAGTAATTGATAAAGTTACTAAATCTATGGATAAATATGAATTCAATAATGTAGGAAGTGTACTTTATTCATTTATTTGGGATGACTTTTGTGACTCTTATATAGAAATGTGTAAATTTAGTTTGGACAAAGTTAGTACTAAGAGTACACTTTGCTACACTATTAGCGCTATTTTAAGGATGATACATCCATTTATGCCTTATGTAACAGATGAAATCTATAATATGCTACCTATTAAAGATAGTGAAAGTATAGTTATAAGTAGTTATCCTACTATAAACAAAGAATTTTCTTTTGATAAAGAAGAAAAAGAAATTGAAGAAGTTATTGGATTTATAAAAGCATTTAGAAATGTTAAACAAGAAAATAACTTACCAAAAGATATTAAAGTAAAAGTTAATTTTAATAATAAACTAATTAGTAATATGCTTAAACTTGATGAAAATCTAGTAAGTGAAAGTTTAAATATAACTGAATATAAAGTTAAATTTAATAATTTAGAAGCTAGTATTTATTATGAAAAGGAAATTACTAAAGAAGATTTACTAATCAAAGATAAACAAATAGAAGCTTTAAAAGCATCAATTGAAAAAAGAGAGGAACTTCTTTCAAATGTAGGTTTTGTTAGTAAAGCTCCAGAAAAATTAGTAAATGAAGAAAGAGAAAAACTAGAAAGTGAGAAAAAACTATTAAGTACATTAATGTAAGAAAAAAGAAGTAGTTAGTTACTTCTTTTTAATTTTGTTATTATATTGTTAAGTATTATAAACAGTACTGTAAATAATATTAACATAACTGTATTTTCTAAAATATTAGGTAATATAGAAGATATACTTTCTGCACTAGAAATTGAATTATTAGTGTTAATAAAGTAGTATGTGGGTAAAGCATGGGCTAGTTTAAGAACACTACTTCCTAAAAATTCTGTAGGAATAAAAGCACCACATAAGAATGCTGAACCTAAAGCAACTACATTTACCACTCCTCCTACTGAGTTTTTATTGATAAATGAACTTATTAACAAACCAAATGCTAAAGCACCGACCGAAAATATTAAAGTATTAAGTATATATAATAAACCCTTTAAAGATAATAATGATTTACCTAGTAAGATTAATGCAAGAACACTAAATAAAATCCATATAAATAATACATATACTAAACTAGATTTTAAAAGTAAACTATTATGTTTTCTATAGTCCATACTACTAACGGTAATTCTTTTATTAATATTTATATCTTTAAAACTAGTGTTTACTAAAGATATTATAAATATTATAGTTGCAAGAATACTATAACTAGCAAAGTTAAAATACCTAGCAATTCTATTTTCAGAAGATTTATCTTCTTTAGAAAGGGCTTTAACATCAGTTTTATTTTCTAGAGTATCATTTATTAAAGTAATTAATTCATCTTCATTATCAGTAACCTTATTATAAGTATTTTGTATATTTAAATATTCATCTAATAATAATGAAGCTAGGCTAGCATTATAATCCTTAGTACTTTTAATATTTATAACAGGATTTTCATTATTAAGAACTTTTTCTCTGTACCCTTTATCAATATAAATTATATAGTTAACATCTCTATAAAATAAAGCATCATTTATTTTATTCTCATTATTTTCTATATTAATTATATTAGCATTATTTTCTAAGTAATTTATTAAATTTTTAGTTACTCCTACTTCTTCATCTTTATTTATAATTAATATATCAGGTTTACTGCTAGTAAAAGTATCACTTATATCTCTACTAGATAAATTAATTCCTCCGAAGGATATGAGCATAACTGTATAAAGAAGTATTAATCCTTTATGTTTTCTTACAATTTTAAAGAATGTTTTAAATACTGTCATACTTGTTCCTCCTTAATGAAATTAAAGATATACTTACTAGTATTACTGATATTATTATAAGACTTATTATATCAGTAAAATATCTGCTATAACTTTCATAATAATACAAGGAGTAAAATCCATCGGTTATTAACCCAGTTGGGTTTACTTTATTAATAAGTGGTATACTTTTATCAACAAGATATTTCATTGTAATTCCATACATACCTGCAAAGAAACAAGAAATCATTGTAAAAGCTATTAAAATACCCGTTTTAGAGTTTTCACTTACTTTAAAACTTGCTATAAATGTTCCTATAGATAAGCCACATAAACCTCCAGTTAATAGAAGTAAAATTACATAAATATTATTAGTACCAAAGTCTACTTTTAGAATAAATAATGAATACAAGTAAACTATTATTAACCCAAGCAATTCTACTAAATATGAAGCTAATAAATTACTTAATATTAACTTGTTTTTAGGAAGTTTACTTACACTAGTTCTTTTGCCTACTGAAAATATGTTAGCACTATGTTTATTTGATAAAAACATAGATATTAATCCTCCATATAAACTAGTCATTGCTAAAAGTGTATAGTATTCTATATTTGTATAACTTAAATTATTGCTAGAAATATCATTTATTTTTATATCATTTTCTACTTCATTTACTATAGAATTTATAGCATCAATATCAACATTCTGATTTATTAAATTTTGATATATACTGATCTTATCTGTTATTTTCTCAACTGTAACTTTTAGTACAGTCTCATTTATACCACTATCATTAACATAAATAGTTGGTTCGTTATCTTTTAAAATAAGATAACCTACTACACTACTATTTTCAAGTAAACTTTTTGCTTCTTCTATGGAAACATACTTTATATTGAATAATCTTTCATCATTATTAGGATTACCTAAAGTTTCGAAAGTTTTTTTATACATTAAATTATTATTGAATTCTTCATTTTCTACAATAGCTATATCAAAAGTACTTAAAGTTTCCTTTTTTTCTATATTAGAAAATGCCAGTTTAAATAAAGTTCCTAATATAATAGGAAATATAAATGACCAAAAAAGTAAAGATTTATTCTTTAATAAAATTTTTAACGAATATTTAAAGTTATGTATAAACATTAATCTCTTAATTCCTTTCCTGTAAGTTCTAGAAATACATCATTAAGAGTTGGTCTTTCTGAAAATATCTTCTCATATTCAAAATTATTATCTTTTAAAAATTCTATTAAATTAGTTAAGTTGTTTTTACCTTTCTTATAAAGTATTTGAAGATTTGATTCATATTTATTTACTTCTAATACGTTTTTAAGATTCTTTATTTTATTAATTATTTCTTCATTTATATTTCTAGCTTCAATGGTAATTTTTTCTTCTATTTTAGTTAAACTTTTGAGTTCATCACTAGTTCCTTCTGCAATTATTTTACCCTTATCAAGGATAATAATTTTATCACAAAGTATTTCTGCCTCTTCCATATAATGTGTTGTATATATTATTGTTGCACCTTCTTTAGCTAAAGATTTTACACTTTCAAGTATATTATTTCTACTTTGAGGATCTACTTGTACTGTTGGTTCATCTAAAAATATTAATTTTGGTTTGTGTGCAATACCACACGCTATGTTAAGTCTTCTAAGTAGTCCTCCTGATAATTGTTTAGGATAGAAATTTATAAAATCCTCTAAATGCACTAGTTCAATTGCTTCTTCTACATATTTTTTTCTTTTGTTTTTGTTTTCTATGTAAAGGCCACAAAAATAATCTATATTATCTTTAACTGTCAACTCTTCAAAAACAGCAACTTCTTGAAAAATAACTCCTATTTTTTCTTTAATCTTATAATTAAAAGGTGTCATTTTTTCCCCAAAAAGTTTCACTTCTCCATCACATGTTAATAAAGATAAAATTCCATTTATTGTTGTACTTTTACCACTTCCATTAGGGCCTAGTAGGCCTAGTATTTCTCCTTTTTTTACACTAAAACTTATATTATCAACTGCAGTTAAATTTTTATATTTTTTTGTTAAATTTTTTACTTCTACTATATTCATTTTTTACCATCCTTTTCTTCTAACATCAAAGCTTTATATTCTACCCTTAATAGATTCACTATCTCTTCTTCAGTAAAATTTACTGAGCCCATACTTACTAGAGAAGCAAGTCCATGAGTAAATATCCACATTTTAAGATGAAAATCTTTTGCCTTTTCTTTTGTTAAACTAGTGCTTTTCATTACTATTTCATTGTAATTAGTAGATTCCTTATCATTTTCACTAATTATTTCGTTAGTTTTTTTTCCTCCTTCATACATATACATAAGCTTAAATAAATTATTTTCATACTTAGCAAAATTTATATAATTAATTCCAGTACTTAAGTATAATTTATCTTTAATTTTTATATCTTTTGTTAAATAATTATAAAAATAATTTTCTACTTTTTTAAAGAGATAAACATTAAGTTCACTTGCATTTTTAAATTGATAATATATTGGTCTAATCGAGCAGTTTAATTCTTTAGCTATTTCTCTGTTACTAACTTTATTAAAGCCTTTTTCTCTTGTTATTTTAAATGCTGCATCTATTATCATTTCCTTAGTTATTTTAATATTTTTAGGCATCTGTTACTCCTTTCATAAATATTGTATCATATGATACAATATAAGTAAAGAAAATTATTTATTAAGCATATTAATATACTTTTTTAATGTACTAGTCATATATTTTCTGGGAATAATTTCTCTTTTTGCTTTTTTATCAACGTTATTTAAATATTCAGAATTCAGTTTAGTTTTAAATACTCTTTCATACTTAAAAAAAGCCTTTACTGGAACATATTTAAAATCAATCTTATAATAATATTTACTACTTAGAAATTTTTCTACAACACAAACTTTACTTCTTAAGAATGAAAGAAGTTTTCTATATTCTTTTTCTTTCATATTTAAAAGTTTTACAAGTTTTTTTGCTTTACTATTATTTTTTTTATGAGTTCTTAAACTAGGTAACCATTTAGCAAGCAAAGATGGATATTTACTAATTAAATCAAGCTTTAATCTATTTTTTATTAATTTTGTTATTTCTTTTTCTACGGGTGTATTTAATCCTTCAAGTAGATAATCATACCTACCGAGTTCTCCAATAAATGGTAATAATTGCAAGGCTGTTTCTTCTTCGTTATTACATAAATATTTAAATATTGTTTTGAATACTCTCCTCTGCCCTTTTCCACTTCTTATATCTAAAATATATAATAAGTTAGCAAGTGCAAGATTTTTATTTTCATTAAATGCTAAATTAAAAGTATTTATTATTTCACTTTTATTAACTTTGGAATTTAGATAAAAAAGTTTTATATTATATTTCATTAGTTTACTCCTATTAGTAAGGAAGTCACATAAGTGACACAAGACTCTTCACTTAAAGTGATTAAGGCTTCTGAATACGACTATTGCTGGATGAGTCTTTTTCCTTAATAACATTCTAACATAATTAAATAAAAAAAGGTCTCTTTTATAGAGACAAACACTCACTACTATATGGTGGTGTTGTAATTGGTGTATAAATAGTCGTTTATAATATCAATATCATGAATATTATTTTCTAGAAAATATGAAATTACTAAGTCCACATCACTTTCATTTAGACAAAATCCTGCTTTTTTAAGAAGATTATTTGTTTCTTCTTTATTAAGTTTAAGTGATAAACATAATCTAACAATTATGTTCTTTCTTGGTATATAATTATAACATTTTATTTTAGAAAATACTCTTCTATCTACACCAACTCTTTTATAAACTTCTGAATTTTTTAATTTACTTCTTTTAATGTAATAAAATAATAAATTATTAAAATTCATAGCCCTATTTTGATTTAAATATTTTTCCACTTCTTCTTTCATGGCGCCTCCTATAAAGGTTTTGGTTATAGGTCAGCATATTTAAATCTACTTCTAATATAGCAAATAGTTCATGAAAAAACAAGTAGTAGTTTTTACATTTACACATGCTTTGTTAATTAAATTATTAACAAATCTCAATCACTATTTCCCATTTCGTGATAATTTGGCACTTTGCTATTTCCCGTTTCGTGATTTTTGACTTGATATTCATTACAAAAATATTATAATTAATACAGAAAATTGTGGTGAAAATCATGAAATACACAGCTGGTAAAATTGAAAAAATTAAAGAAACTTTAGAACAAGTTTGGGACAATGATCAAAGATATAGATCATCATTCAATAGTGAAAAATTACTAAAAAAATATGGTGAAAATTCTAAAAAAGTTAAAACTAAAATATTTACCAGTTATCGAACAAGCTGTTAAAAATGGTAATATGCGATTAAAAGATTATGCAATGTTTAAAGACAAAATTGAAATTGAGCAAAACAAGAACCAAATATATGGAAGTCAACTTGTTTGGAATAACGACAATGGCCAGTACGAATTATTACCTATTATGGAACCAGAAAGAAGTTGATGAAAGAAGGAAAGCGGTTGGATTAGAACCGATGCAAGAAGTCCTTGCTAGGTATGGATTAAACTGGGAAGAGATTAAACGAAGTAATACTATTAATAGTTACCCTATTTAATTATTAGGTATGTACCCATACAAACATACACTTCTATCATAAGATATAATTAGTAAAGGAGTGAAGTAAAGTGTACAAAGATGGTATGTATTCTAACTATGAAGTAGAAGCAAATAAGGAAAGTTACAAAGAAACAAAAACTACAATGGAAACTGGCGGTTATGCTGCTACAAGTATGACTGGAATGGTTACTCCTCCAGTTTATGAATGTCCTAGAGAAAGAGTAATACATAGAGAAATAGTTCATGAGGTTCCTCATGTATGTCCAATTAATACTAGAATTATAAATCATCACATTTACAGACACACTTACAGCCCATGCTATACTTGTTGTGAGGAAAATGAAGTGTGTAATGTAAATGAAGGATGCTGTGGTAACTTTTAAATTGAGGAAAAATCCTCAATTTTTTTATGTTTGTATATAGGTTAACCAATAGTTGATTGCCTTTTTTAATAAAATATAATATGATTTGAATAGGTGGTAGAAATGGATTTAAATAGAACTTCTAAAATATTAAAAGAAAAAAGACTAGAAATGAATTTAACTCAAGAAGAACTAGCAAACAAATTAAATATAAGTCCTCAAGCAATAAGCAAGTGGGAAAATGGTAAAAGCTTTCCTGACATAAGTATACTAAAAAATGTTTGTGATATATTAGATATATCTATTGTGGAATTAATTGGAAATAAAAATGAAATAGTTTATGATAGTATTAAATACATAAATGATAAGACAATAAGGAAGTTTAAAAATTTTATAAAAATTATTATTTTAATATTTATTTTTATTGTATTTTTATTTTTCTTAACTACATATGGAAAATTCAAATACTATGAATATAATAATGATTATGTAGAAGGTTTTATTATATCGTCTTCAATTTATAATGTTTTTGATCTGAAATTTAAAGTTAAAGATGCTACTCACTATACTTTATATTATAAAGAAAATAATAATGATTATTTTATAATGAGTGGAACAAATAATAATATAGTACATATTTTAGAAGATTATAAGAATATTGGAGAAAATTCTAAAATATTTAAAAACATTAATAAGTTATATATTAATTTAGAAACCGATCAGGAAGTATATGATATAAAATTAAACCCAGCATTAATATTTAGAAATAATAAATTAATAAATTTAAAGAATAAGGACGATTATAATAAAAGTGAACCTAGTAAAATTATATATTCTAAAAATGAAATGAGTAATGATTTAATAAAGAGAAATTTTATTAAAGAAGAGAATGAATTTGTCTATACAGATAATTCTTATAAAGATAAAAATAATAATTATACTTTAAAAATAAATGTTGATAATGGGAATATCTCGTTTATAGGAAAGGATAATCTTTCTAATGATTGCATTATTGAAAGTAATTTAAGTAGCACAGATTTAAATTTAAAACTTAATAACGAATTATACAAAACTAGTTATAACAGCGTAAATATTAGTGATAGATTAAAATCATGTTATGAAAACGTTAGTTACTTAACTGATGAATTCTATAAATACTATAGAGTTTTTGATAAAAGGTATTTAAAGAAAAATAACTGATGTGTTACAATCAGTTGTTTTACTTTCTTTTTAATAAAAATCAAAAAATTATTATTTTCTACTATTCAGTTAACAATTCCTAATGATATTGATAGTATTCCTAAAACAATGTGACTTAAAGTTACACCACTTAAGTTATAATCTTTCCTATATAAATGATACCAAACATATCCAATTATAAATGTTAATACACAAGTCAAAATATCTTTATAAATTATATGAACAAATGAATAGCACAAACTTGAAATAATTATCCACATCCATTTTCTTTTACTACTTTGCTCGAAATAACCAAGCACTCCTCTATATAGAAATTCTTGTATAGGACAAGATACAAAGACATAGAAGATATAAAACAAAGTTGTTTCATTAGCAATATATTTATCAACATGAAACAATTTTAATATAATTATTATAGTGCAAAATAGCATAATTAAAGGTAAATTCCTTTTTATTGAGAGAATAAAATTATTTTTAGTTAAACCTAATTCTTTATTAGAAATTTTAAATAATTTCATTAAAATATAAATTAATATTCCAATAATAGTTAATATATAAAATTTAATTTCAAATAAATAATTATTATTCATTATTAATATAGGTACCAAAATATAAGTTAATAATATTATTATAATCAATGTTTTGTTTTTCACTATTATTCCTACTTCCTTTCTAATAAACATACACTTTCAACATGATAAGTACAAGGAAACATATCAAATAATTTTATACTTTTAAGTTCATAAAGATCTTTCAAAGAATTTAAATCTCTTGCAAGTGTTATTGGTTCACATGACATATAAACTATTTTTTCTGGCTTTAATTCTTTTATAACATTTATAGTTTTTTTATCCATTCCACTTCTTGGTGGATCTGTAATAATTAAATCTACTTTATCTTTTATATTCTTAATTTTGTCTTCTACTTTACCATGTATAAATTCTACATTAGATATTTTATTTAATTTTATATTTTCTAAAGCATTTAAGTGAGAATATTTATTTACTTCTATTCCAACTACTTTATTTGCTTTTTTGCTTGCCATTAAGGAAAGAGTACCTACTCCACTATATAAATCTAGTATTAGATTAGAATTATCTATAATATGTTCCATATATTTAAATATTTCTTCTAGTATGTAAGTATTAACTTGAAAGAAAGAATTTATATCTATTTTAAATTTATATTCATTAACATCCATGATTAGAGAGCTATTATTATCAAATATAACTTCTTTACCATTAGTTCTTAGCACTATTTGTTCATTATTAGATTTAATAGTTTTTATTTCATTATTTATTAAATCATTTGCAATTAAACACTTGTCTATAGGTATTATTAGATTAGTTTTCTCTTTCATATAGCCTATTATATTATCTTTATTATGGAGAGTTATTTTATTTCTATAATTATATCTTTTATTTGATGGTACTATATCTAAATCTATACTTATACCTGCATATTTTGATAAGATATTCTTTACTTTACTTTTTTTAAATGATAGTTCATTATCATAAGTTGTGTGCTCCAGGTTACAACCACCACATATATAATAATATGGGCATTTATTACATATTCTTTCTTTTGAAGGAATAATTACTTCTTTTAATAAACCTATACTATAATTTTTCTTACTCTTTATAATATCAATGTCTACTTCTTCACCTAGAAGAGCATATTTAACAAATACCACTTTGTTGTCTACTCTAGTAATTCCTTCTCCTTCATGATTTAAGTCTGTTATTAACACTTTCATTTTTATCACTTTCTTTCACTTATATTTAACATTATATCATAATAATTAAATATAATTAAGTGAAAGGAGATTAATGAAAAAATTATTTAATAACTATAAGAGTTCTTTTATTCTTTTATTAAGTATTATACTTGGGGCTATAATAGGAATTATTTTTAAAGAAAAAATACTTTTCTTAAAACCTTTTGGAGATTTATTTATTAACCTATTATTAGTCATAGTACCACCACTTATTTTTTTAACAATAACTACGTCTATTGGCAAAATGAATAAGCCTAAAAGAACTTTTAAAATTCTATGTAATATTTTTATTGTATTTTTTATTACATCTTTAGTTAGTTTATTTATTGGCTTTCTATTTACTAGATTTAATTTAGTTGATGCAAGTAATATAGGAAATATTTTTAATGGATTAAGTACTGTTAATTTTAGCACTGAAAAAACTAATTTACTAGGAAGAATGGTTAGCACAATAAGTACGAATGATTTTGTTAACCTATTATCTAAGGAAAATATTGTTGCATTAGTAGTCTTTAGTGTAATTGTTGGCATTGCTATTTCTAGTACAAAAGATAAATCAAAAGACTTTTTAAATGTTCTTATTAGTATGAGTAATGTAATGGAAAGAATTATTAAATACATTATGTATTATGCACCAGTTGGTCTTGGATGTTATTTTGCAGTTTTTACTAGTAATTTTGGTTCTTCAATTTTAAAGGGTTATTTTAAGACTTTCTTAATATATTTAATAGCTTGCTTATTTGTCTATTTTATTATTTATTCAATTTATGCATTTTTATCAGGAGGAAAGAAAGGATTTCATCTTTATTGGAAAAATATTACTCTTCCAACTTTAACTGCTTTATCAACTTGTAGTTCTGCTGCTTCGATTCCAGTAAATATAAAAGCTACAAAGAATATTGGTGTAGAAGAAAGCATAGTAAACACTACTATTCCACTTGGTACTTCATTTCATAAAGATGGTTCAATCATAGGTAGTGTTTTTAAAATAATGTTTTTAGTATATTTATTTAATTCAAATATTAATACATCTAAAATAATATTAATAGCTCTTATAAGTACGCTTTTAGTCACTGCAATACCTATTGGTGGAGGTACTATATCAGAATTATTTATTATTACTCTTCTAGGTTTTCCAGTAAGTACTTTACCTATTTTAACAGCTATTGCGACTATTATAGATGCACCCGCAACTGTACTTAATGTCACTGGTGATACAGCTTCTTCTATGTTAATTTCAAGACTAGTAGATGGAAGAGAATGGCTTAATAAAAAGTGAGAAAATTCTCACTTTTTTAAATTATTATTCTCTTCTTTACACCTTTTTGCACCCACTTTTGTTGTTTTAATTGTTTTTGTACAAAAAGCATCCCTTTTCATGGGAATTAATAATGCCTACTGCCTGCAAATAAGAATAAATTATAGTAGAGCCTACAAACTTCATACCTCGAGTTTTCAAATCATTACTAATTTCATCACTTAAAGGAGATGTAGTTTTATTAATTTCTCTAAAAACTTTACCTTTAGTAAAAGTTTTTAAATAGTTGTAAAATGAATTATACTCATTTATTATATTTTTAAAAATTTTAGCATTTTCTATACTAGCATTTATTTTAAGTTTATTCCTTATTACATTCTTATTATTATAAAGTTCATTCTTTTTAATTTCATCATAATTAATCACTTTATTTATGTTGAAGTTATCATAAGCAAGCCTAAAACTTTCTCTTTTATTAAGAACACATTCCCACGAAAGTCCGGCTTGAAATGACTCTAAGATAAGCATCTCAAATAAATATAAATCGCTTGTATTTAATACTCCCCATTCATTATCATGATAATCAACGTATTTTTTATTATTTATATTACACCACTTACATCTATTCATAAAGCATCACTAAAATTATAATATCAGATTTTATTAGTTTTTTCCATAAAAAAATTAATTAAATAAACTAATTAACTTTTCTTCATCGCTTTTATTAAAATAAATATTATAAGTATTATTTTGTCTAGTTAAACTATTTTGTGTAAATTCTAAATATTTATCGTCTTTATTGTATAAAACAATTAAAAAATTACTCATCATAGCATTTATATTATTTGTATATTTTGCTTTCTTTAAAATATTAGTAATATATTTAATCTCTTCAGTATTTTCTATAGTTTTAAATATTTCATAATTTCTTTCTTCATCTTTAGAACTTAATTTAAGAAGTTCTATTTTAGTTACTTCATTAAGTTTATTTAAAGTTTTATTGATGTTTTTTTGTGCTATATGTGTATAACAATAATCCTTGTTAAATGGTGCTTTTTTAACTATATTGATATCACTATAAAACGAATCTATCTCACATTTGTAAACATCAAAGAATAATGTTTCATAATATGTATAATTATCCACTATAATACTTCTTAATCTAAGTCTTGGTATTTTATAATTATATTTTACATTTATAAAATCAAATAAATTAAGTATAATCACTAAAGCCATAGTAAAAAAGATACTTATTATTTTATTATGTTTTAATCTTTTTGTTAATTTAATTATACCTAAAATAGTTATTATAATTCCAAGCATTAAGTAAATTAAAGAATTTCTAGTTTCAGAAATTAAAGCATAAACAAAAAATATAATTGAAAAACCCCAAATTACAAGAAGTATGGAATAATATAGGTTATTTTTATCATTGAGCTTAGTAGTGTAATCAATTAAAGCATCATAGCTTTTGTTTTCTTCACCATTTAGTAAATCATTCACATTAATACCTAGGACTGAACATAGAGGTTTAAATAAACTTATATCAGGCATACATTTACCATTCTCCCAGTTAGACACACTCCTATCAGTGACACCTAACTTATCTGCAAGTTCACTTTGCGTTAAACCTCTTTCTTTTCTTTTAATTAAAATAAATTTACCAACTTTCTTTTGGTCCATAATTAGTCACCTCTAGACAAATATATCATATAAAAGAAAATAATAACACGAAACATTTCTTGAGTTAATAAATTATTTCATAATCTAAAACACATTTAGTTATAATTACACATTCCTGATTTAATTTATTTTTTATTGTTAATCCAATTTTATTTATAGTACCAGCATCTACATCAAAAACGGTTAATTTAACAATATTTTCTGTAATATAACTTTCATCATTTTTTAAATATCCGCCGGTATTTAAACTAATCAAATAATTTACTTTTAGTTCTTTTAATACTTCACTTATAAATAATTTAAAACTGTCAAAGTCTATAACTAAATTATTATTTTTATCCATTAATCCAAAATAAATATTATAAACACTTTCTTTTTTCATAGTTCACCCTTAATATTATAAATAATTATGTATTTAATATACTCTAGTGCCGCTTAGTACTTGTTGATCTGTAGTTAAAAGAACTACACCACTTTCACTGTCTACTCCCAAAACTAGGACTTCACTTTTTACTTCACTAATTTTAATTGGCTCAAAATTAATAACACAAATTACTTTTTTACCAATTAAATCTTCAGGTTTATAAATATCGGTTATCTGAGCAGAAGAGTTTTTTATTCCAAGCTCTCCTAAATCAATTTTTAACTTATAAGCTGGCTTTCTAGCTCCTTTATTTATACTAGCATCTATAATAGTCCCTACTCTCATATCAACTTTTTTAAATTCATCTATAGTTAACATAAATTCCTCCTAAAATGGCATTTTCATATTACCATTTGCAAAACTTCTCATCATTTTTTTCATTTCTTCAAATTGTTTTAAAAGTCTATTCACTTCTTCCACACTTGTTCCACTACCTTTAGCAATTCTTATTTTTCTACTTGCTTTTAAAATATCTGGATTTCTTCTCTCTTCTGGTGTCATAGAAAGTATAATTGCTTCTATTCTAGCCATAATTTTTGGATCTATACTTATATTGTTAAGACCCATTTTTCTAGCACCAGGTAATAATTTCAACATATTTTCAAGTGGGCCAAGTTTTTTTATTTGTTTAAGCTGGCTTAAAAAGTCTTCTAAATCAAAGTTACCTTTTTTCATTTTTTTTGCAGTTTTTTTAGCTTCTTCTTCATCAATAACCGAGCTTGCTTTCTCAGCAATACTTAAAATGTCCCCGTAACCTAAAATTCTATCTGCTATTCTGGAAGGAACAAATTCACTTATTCCATCAAGTTTTTCACTTTCACCTATAAATTTAATAGGTATATTAGTTAAATGCCTTAAACTAAGTGCAACACCGCCTTTGGAATCTCCATCCATCTTAGTTAGTATTGAACCAGTTATAGGAAGTTTTTCATTAAAACCATTAATAACATTAACAGCATCTTGCCCCATCATTGCATCTATAACTAAAAGTATTTCATCAGCTTTTACTTCATTATTAATATTAACTAGTTCATCCATTAACTTCTCATCGAGTTGCAGTCTTCCTGCTGTATCAATAAGTACATAATCGTAGCCCTTGCTTTTAGCATACTCAATACCTCTTTTACTAATTTGTACAGGATCTCCTTTTCCTTCTTCATAAACTTCAATATTTAATTGTTTACCAAGTGTTTTTAATTGTTCTATTGCAGCGGGCCTATAAACATCACATGCAATAAACATTGGTTTTTTATTATACTTTTTTCTAACTAAATTTCCAAGTTTACCTGTAGTTGTAGTTTTACCACTTCCTTGAAGACCACACATTAAAACTACTGTAAAATCTTTGACTATTAGTTCACTTTGTTCTTCCCCTAGTAGTTTAATAAGTTCTTTTCTTAAAATGCTTACAAAAACTTCTCCTGGTTTTAAACTCTTAGCAACTTCTTCACCTAAAGCCTCCTCTTTAACTCTATTTACAAACTCTCCTACTATTTTATAGTTAACATCAGCTTCTAGTAAAGCAAGTCTAACTTCTCTAACCATTTCACTTATATTTTCTTCATTAATTTTTCCATAACCTTTTACTTTAGATATAATACCATCTAACTTTTCACTTAAATTATCAAACATGTTATCAATCTCCCTTTTTAATTATATCATTTTTTATTACTTTAATATAGTTCTTTTTTAACTTTACACATATCTGTAAAATAATGCACATATAATTTGAAATTAAACATTTAATATAGTATAATCATTTATACAGGAGGGTGTTTTTTAATGAATAATGAAACTAAAGAATATATACCTAATTTAACTAGAAGAGAAGTTTTAGTAAGTGATCCAGATCATGAATACATGTTTTTTGATGTACTAAGTGATAAAACTTTAATGAGTAAATTTAAGGAAGAATATGTAAAATTATCAAAGGGGCCATTATTATATAAGTTAATAGTAAACAAAATTGATTGGTTCAATTTGGGGAGTAGTATATATGTTCCTAGTGAAAATGAATTCTTTGAAATGGGATTAGTACCACTTAAAAAATATGTATTTAATTACAAAAAGGTATTTATTGATGACAATAGAGATGCTATAAATGCAAATAGATATAAAAAAGTTGTTACAAAAGATGGAACTTATTACTTATTTATTCCATATGGCTTTGTTAAAAATGGTAGAACATATACAAGTATCCCTGTTATAAAGATCTCTGAGAATATATATAACATAGCAAAAATAAGTGCAGGTAAATTTACTGATGTAACCAAAGAGGACTTAAGTATGTATAGTAAATTCTTTAAAGTAAGTGAAGTTCCATATATGATTAAAAGTGAAGCTTACATAGAAAAAGAATATAGAAATGGTGACATTACTAATAAAGAATATTCATCACTTCTTGAAGAATATAAAAGAGAAGAAAAACTAGTAAAATCACTTAAAAGATAAATAAAAAAACTGGTATTATGAAATTAATCATTGATATGAACCCCGTTTCTTGGACACAAGAAGCGAGGTTTTTATATGAGCAAATTAACTTATGAAGATAAAATAAATTTATATGTCGACAGAAAATCAGGGATGGCAGTACATTCAGTTTCAAAAAAATATAATATAACTGTTAATGGAGTAAATTATTTAGTTAGACTAATAGATAGGCATGGTTATGATATATTAAGAAAAAGTAAAAATAGAGAATATCCTAGATACATTAAGGAACAAGCAATAAATAGAGTTCTAATAAATAATGAGTCAGTTTGGTCTGTAGCAATAGATATAGGATTACCAAGTAATGGAATGTTAGTAAATTGGATTAAAAAATATAAAGAAATGGGTTATAATATAGTTGAACGAAAGCGAGGTCGGCCAACTATGAATAAAAAAGAAATAAAGTCTAAAAAGAACGAAACACTTGAAGAAGAAAATGAGCGTTTAAAAAAAGAAAATTTATATTTAAAAGCGGAGCTTGAATACTCAAAAAAATTGAGAGCCGTTGTTCAAGCAAGGAAGAATCAACAACAGA
>OIZL01000180.1_pt1 | contig 54803 bp, 59 predicted proteins | sample 1588541 | NCBI WGS metagenome assembly OIZL01 (sample SAMN03283285) | human gut metagenome | biome: human-associated habitat; material: feces | host: Homo sapiens | place: Peru | collected 2012 | reverse complement strand
AAAAAAAATCATTGTTGTAGGTTTAATACTTATATTGATAATCGTTATTATTCTTCTAAGTAAGTTTTATATTACTAGTAGTAAAAAGTATCAATTATATAATAAATATTCATCTAAAGTAAATATTAGTTATCATAATCAAAATTATAGTTATAATTATGATTATGATGGAAATAAGTATCTTATATCTACTAAAGATTATGATAATATCTATTTAACTAATAATACACTTTACTATCAAGCTAATAGTACATACTACAAATATAATATAGATAACTATGAAAATATTAATCAAATAATTAGTGACTTAACATTAAATAAGGAGACTAATAAGTTAGGTAACACCATTGAGTATTCATCTAGCATCGATAAAGACACTATTAATCGGTTACTTAAAACATTATTTATAAATTATGAAACAAATAATAATGCTGTTGCACACTTGACAATTAATGATAAATACTTAGATAACTTTACTCTCGATATAGATGATATTACTATTGATATTAGTTTTAAGAAATTAAAAGATGATTATAAAGTATCTATGCTAGGTTTCTATGAAGAACAAACAAAAGATACTAATAATAATATTTTAGAAATAAAGGAGGAAGAAAATGAATAAGAAAGGGTTTACATTAGTAGAAATTATTGCAGTTATTGTTTTATTAGTTACTATAGGTGGTATCTTTACAGTTAGTATGGTAAGAAAACTAAATGATAAAGAAAATAATAAAGATACAGTAAAACAAATAATTTCCGCAGCTGATGCATATGTTTCAGCAAACAAAGAAGAAATAGAAAAATTATATGAAGGATATAACTTCGTAGATATTACTATTAAAGATTTAAAAAATAATGGATTATTAAATGATGACATTATTGATCCTAATACCAATGAAAAATATTCTGATGATGAAAAAGTACGTATCACTTTAAATGGCTCCACTGGAGCAGTTGAGTTTACTATTAGTCCAGAAGAAAAAGATAATACATATCTAATCGCTGATGATATTTATTTAAAGCATGATGCAAATAATACTAATTGGTGTGATAATGATAATAATGTATTTATGGGATTAAATAGTAGTGATAAAAATGCTAGTAGATTAGTTTTAGTAAACGCTAGTAAAGCTAATGAAACTTATACATTAGTAAAAAATGATACCATAGTTAAAAAAGAATGTAATGTAAATGCTACTAAAGCTGGTAACTACGAAATTAAATATGAATATACCTACAATGGCAGTACTGTAAGCAAAACAAGAAATGTTCATGTATCATCTAACGATAAAGATATTGAAAGCTTTACAGCAATTATAAATGAAAACCATAATAAATTATTCTTAGATGCTTCAAAAGAAGAAACTAATATTACACTAACTATTACATATCGTAATGGTACTAAAGAAACCAAAGAAACAACCATTGCAAAATTAGCTGATGAAGGATTTAATATCAGTAATTTTGATACTAGTACTATCGGTACTAAAAAATCAATTATAACTTATGCTAATACTAATTCAGATGGTTCTATTCCAAGTCCGTTTGAACTAACTTATATTGTATCAGACAAATTAATAGACTTTATTCCAGATAGCTGTGTTAAAGTCACTAATAATCCAGATGAGTGCTATGTTATTGGCGAAGCAGAAGATAACTATGTTAGATTTGATGGTAGTAATACTTTATTTAGACTATATCATCGTATTAACTCTAGTGTAAAAATAATTAGTAATAGTCCGTTCTTGGTAAACAATACTACTATGCAAACAACTGGAGTGGATAATGATCCAAATGGTAAAACAGCTTATGGCTTAATTGGTAAATGTAAATCTGCAGGATGCTGTAACGGTGGAAGATATTTCTATACAGGTCTAGGCGGAGCTCAAGTAATGAGTAGTTCTAAAACATTTACAAATCCTACTAATCAATCAAACTATTATCCAAAAATGGATACAGTTCTAGACAAATTTTATTATAGCGTTACTGGTAAAGATTTACCATATATTGAAAATCAAGTATTTAATAAAAATACTGGTATTTATCAAAGATTTGCTAGTAGATATGGATTACTTACTCAAACTGATTATAACTACATAGCAAAATGTTCTAATAATTCTTGCGTTCGTACCTATTTAACAAATAATTCTAACCAAGGTAAATCATTCTGGTTAATTGAAGCAATCGGCTATAGTATGACAACTAGTAACTTTAACCATGGTACACCTTATGCAGCAGCAACAAACAACTATGTAAATGCTAAAACTTACAGTGTTAACGTAGATGGTTCTATAAAATCATATGGTGGTGACTCTGGTATAAGTGCACAAACTCTTACAGTAGCAACAAACTTTGTAAGACCAACTTTATCACTAAAAAATGCCGTAATTATAAAAGGAAATGGAACTCTAACTAATCCATTTGTAGTAAAATAAGGAGGATAAGATGAAGAATAAAAAGAATTATATATTAGTAGGATTATTAATAATTGTAATTATTGGTGTAATAATAATTAAATATTTCTACGACCATCCTAAAGATAATATATTAACGGGTAAAACGAATATTGGTGGCTCTTTAATTGCTTCTTCACAAAGTGATGTAGATGCCTACCTAAAAAAAGATTTAGAATCCAATAAATATTCTTTAGAAAAAGCTAAAGTATATATTGATCCATATGAAAGTTCACCACTTAGTGCTATTATACTTTTCTATACTGATAAAAAAGAATCAGTTACAGTTACTGTAAAAGGCCAAAAACAAAATGACTTAGTACTAGAGTATGGTGAAGAAAATTATCACTATATTCCAGTATTTGGTTTATATAATGGATATAATAATAAAGTTATAGTTAAATTAAGTAGTGGTACAACTCGTGAATTAACTATTTCTATTGATGATAAAAAAAACTTACCTAAAATAACAGCAGATACTAATAATGTTACATCAGATGGTGACTTATATTTATTAACATCACCACTTAGTATGTCTTCAATAGGTATTGATGGCTACGGAGATATTAGATGGTACGAAACTAAAAACTACTATCATAATATTGTAAAATTAGAAAACAATCATTTACTTGTAGGTACTGATGCTGATACTACTGCCACTCTTCCTACAAGACTCCTAGAAATAGACTACTTAGGTAGAATCTATAATGAATATAATATTGAAAACGGTTACTTAAATGATTTCTTCGTTAAACAAAATGGCAATATCATCGTAACAGGTAGAAAAGAAGGCCGTGTTACCATCTCTGACCTTATAGAAGAAATAGATGCTAAAACTGGTAAAGTAGTAAAAGAAATAGATTTATTTGATTTATTTAGTAAAATAGATAATTCATTTACTAGTAATATTACTCGTGAAGATTACTTCTATAACTCTGGAATTAGTTATAATGAAGAAGATGACAGCTTACTACTAACATACTGGGGTGGAGAAATGGTTGTAAACTTAAATTATACAAGTGGTACAATCAATTGGATTTTTACTAACCCCGAAAACTTACCATCATCATTTAGTACTTATTTATTAAAACCAACTGGAAACTTTACTTATCCAAGTTCAATGCATCAAGCAACACTTAATAAAGGCATTTTAAAAGTTTTAGATAATGGTTATAGTACTATTAAAAATATAACTAATCTAAATGAATTAAAAGGTTCTTATTCATCAGCAAATACTTATAAAATAGATGGGAAAAACATCGAATTAGTATCTAGTTACAACGAAAATAAGAAATACTTTAGTTATGCTCTAGGTGATTATAAAGTATTAAATAATGAAGAATTAATTTTATTTGGTCGTGAACTTAATGATGTTAATTATAATAGTTCTATTGACATTAATGAATACGATAATTTAAGTTCTAAATTAATTGGTTTAGTTAATAATAATAAAGTATTAGATTTAACTATTGCTGGTGCTAATTATTCAGTAACTAAAGTAAATATTAATACTAAACATAGCTTTAATTTTGATAGTCCTAAAAACTATACAACACTTACTGCGTCACCAAAAGAAGAATTAACAAGCACTATTTTAAATAAATTAAAAGATGCTGAATTAGATGAAAGTTATGATTTTGGTTTCGAACAAAATATTATTGAAAATAATGTCATATTCTTGTCTTTAGATGAAGTAAAAATGGTTTTAGTAAATGATAATAAAGAAGGCGCTGTATATACTATCAAAGAACCTAACAAAGAAAAAGTTAATAAAACAGTAATAGACTTACCAAAAGGAAAATATTACATCTTTATTATAGAAAATGATCATGTGAAACAAACTGGTAAAACTATAGAAGTAAAATAGTCTCGTAATAATGAGACTTTTTTATTTAGGTGTAATCTATATGCTTAAAATTGTTTTCAAAGTTTATTCACCGCTTGACAAACTTACTGATAAACAGTAAAATATCAGTAAGTTTGTCAAGGAGGAATATAATGGATATTATGACAATTAAAAATTTTAAAGAAGAAAGTAATACTGAAATTATTAAATTAATTATGAAATTGAATAATGGATATGTTACTTCAAAAGACCTAGATAATTATGGCATTCATAGAATGTATCTTAATATTATGCGAAAAAATGGAATAATAGAAAAAGTTGGTAATGGAATTTATATTGATGCTAATAAAATAGAAGATAGTTATTACGTTTTTTGCCTTAGTATGCCAAATATTATTTTTTCACACATGACAGCCCTTTATTTTTATGGACTTTCTATAAAAGCTCCAAATGATAAGTACGATATAACAGTAAGAAAAACTTATAATAGTAAACATCTAAAAAATCATAATGTTTTTTATGTATCTGAAGATATTTATGATTTAGGGCTTACCGAAACGGATACTCCAATGGGAAACAAGGTAAGAGTGTATGATATTGAAAGATGTATATGTGATATTATTAGATCCAAAAAGAGAATGGACTCTGAACATATTAAATATAGCATTAGAGAGTACATTAAAAGAAAAGATAAAGATCTAGTTAAATTATCAAAATACGCTGAAAAAATGGGAATAAAAAAAGAAGTAATGAATTATATGGAGATATTCTATGAATAGTATGCAATTAAAAGATAAACTAAGAAATATTTCTAAAGAAAAAAATGTGGATTTTAATACATTACTTAGGCTTTATATGTATGATAGATTTATTGAAAGACTGGCTAAAAGTAAATATAAAGATAATTTTATTTTAAAAGGTGGATTTTATCTAAGTACGCTTTTTGGGGTAGAAAATAGAACTACGATGGACATTGATACTGCTTTTAGAAATGCCAATTTTAATGAAAAAACAATAGTTAAAATGATAAAAGAAATAATTTCTATAAAAATAGATGATAATGCTGAATTATCATATTTAGGAATAACTTTAATAAGAGATGAAGTTGAATATGGCGGATTTAGAGTTGATATACAAGTTGAACTTGAAAATGTTAAAGAAAAATTTCATGTAGATATAGCTACAGGAGATCCAATTACACCAAAAGAAATAAGATATAAATATATTCCTTTATTAGAAAATAAATATATAGATTTGTATGCTTATAATATTAAACAGTATTAGCAGAAAAAATAGAAACAATTCTTAGTAGAGTTGAATTAAATGGTAGAATTAGAGATTTCTATGATGTTTATTTAATATACACAAAAGATTGGGCGAATGTTAATAAGGAACATTTTAATGAGGCTTTATTAAAAACATTTGTTAAAAGAGATTATTATGGTAATCCATTTGAAGCCATAAAGCTCATCCGAGATAGCAAGCTGATACGAATAAGATGGAAAAATTATCAAAAAAAGTATGACTATGCAAAAAATATAGATTTTGATGATATCCTGGATTCTGTAGTAATAATGATAGAAGAAATAAAACAAGAAGTAATTTAATATGTTAAAAAATATACTTTAGTGTTAATAATAAATCAAGAGAAAAAGAGCTCATAATAATGAGACTTTTTTTATGGTTCATGATATAATTAAATAAGAATAAAGAGGTTGCCTATGAAGACTATCAAAAAGTTTATTAAAGATAATCCTATAACTACTGTGATTTTAGCTATTACATTTATAACAATGATTATAGTACCAATAGATAAAAAATATATTTCTTATTTTGATATGAAAACTTTATGTTCTTTATATTGCCTTATTGCAGTTATCGAGTGCTTAAAAAGATCTCATTTCTTTGAAGTATTATCAAAAAAAATAATTTTTCTATTTAAAAATACTAGAAGTGTAATATTAGCACTAATTATAGCAACCTTTATTTGTGATCTTTTTTTAGCAAATGATATGTCACTAATCACTATATTACCACTAACGGTAATTATTCTAACAACGACGAATAATGAAAAATATTTACCTTTAACTCTAATCTTACAAAACATTGCCGCAAATATGAGTGGCATGATTACACCCCATGGAAATCCTCAAAATTTATACTTATATTCATACTACAACATCCCAACCTTAGAGTTTATTAAAATCTTACTACCACAATTTATAATCGTATTAATACTTTTAATAATTATTCCACTGCTTGTAGTAAAAAAAGAACCAATTAAATTAGAAAACAAAAAAGAATATAAGATTGATAACAAAATAGTAGTTATTTATTTAGCTATGTTTGCCTTATCACTACTAACTATCTTAAGAGTAATCCCAATCAAAATAGGTATGATTATTATAACTTTAGGAGTTCTAATATTTGATCCAAAAGCTTTAAAAACAATGGACTGGGACTTACTACTAACATTTAGTGCTTTCTTTATTTTCTCGGGTAACATTAAAAGAATTGAACCAGTTAAGATATTTCTTGGCAACATGATGAATAAAAGTGTTCTTATTACTGGCTTGCTAAGCTGTCAGTTTATCAGTAATGTCCCAACAGCAGTACTCTTATCAAGTTTTACAACTGATTATAAAGCATTAATTACAGCAGTTAATATTGGTTCACTTGGCACTTTAATATCATCTCTAGCAAGTCTTATTACTTTAAAGATATATCTAAAAACAAAAAATTCTAGCTTTAACAAGTATATACTTTTATTTACAGTAATTAACATTATATTCTTATCTGTTCTTTTAACATATACAATTATATTTAAATAGTACTAGTCATATAGTTTACACTGGAGTTGACGTAGTACTATTTTTTTGTTATTCTTATTATAGAAAGATAGGATGGTGTAAATATGGATAATGAGCCAAATAAAAACGATGCTTTTAAAGTTAATTTTGATCCTAAAAATAGAATTGACCTAGAAACCAAATCTATTAATTCTAATAGTGAAAGAGTAGATAAAAGTACAACTATTTATGATGAAAATGGTGTAGGTTATGCTTCTAGTACTATTATGATGGGTTATAACAAGCAAAACTTTAAATTAGGCGATGGCAGCTTTGTAAGTTCTAAAGAACTAGTTGAAGCAATGAAAGTAGCAATGCAAAAATATGAACCAGGGACAAAGATAGTTCACAAGAAAACTGGTAAAGTACTTAATATTGATGAATTTATTAAAATGGTCAAAGGTGCACAAGGAGCATTAATTTTAGGCGAGAAAAGTGAGAAAATAGAGAATCAAGACTCACGAACTATTAAAGTTGAAAGCGCTGATGGTCGCACAGCAAATAAAGGAGTATTATTCTTAGGAAATCGTGGTTTAAAATTAGAAACTGGAGAATATGTTAGTTTAGAAGAATTTAATGCAGCAATTAAAAATTATGTAGCAGTTCCAACTCCTACAAAAAAACCAGAACCAAAACCAACTCCTAAACCAGTACCTAAACCGGAACCAGTGCCTGAGCCAACTCCTGAACCAAAACCTGAACCAAGAGAAGTAGAAGAACCAAAAGTAGTTCGCGTCACTAGAAAATATCGTAATCGTGCTTCTATATGGTTAGCAATTCTAGCAGCTTTAACTTTATTACTTTCAGGCTTTAAAGAAAAAACTAATGTCGGACCAATTAAAATCACTGACGATATTAAAGGCGCAATAGAGCAGCAAGCAGTAACCGAAGATAATCTATATTTTAATATAGGTGGAACTATTTATGGTTACGAACCAATAGCTGGAACAATTCAAAGAACTACCGAAGACTTAACTATGGGTGGAAAATTAAATGTTATAGATGGACAAACTTTTAATACAAATAGTTTAGATACTGGTAGAAACAAATCAATTGGTGGCGAATTTTCTAAAGAAAACAAATTTGCGGGTGGCTACCGCATTACCGGATTTTCAATAGTTAAAGATGGTAAAATTTTAAATTTTAAAGAAGATTTAGAAGGCTTAGATAACACAACAAAATTAAGAGATATATTAGATAAAACTCTTGCAGATAGAAACTTAAATTTTTCTGATGTTGATATTAAAATTCATTTAGGTATGGATGGTGATTCATCAAGACTTGGTTGGATTGATGTATCAGAGTTTATTAATGCAGATACTATAACCGATGATATGATTAAAAAAGTTGCATCAAAAGGCTGCGTAGATGAAGGCAAGATAAATAATTTCACTGGTGAATATTTAACTATGTCAAATGGCGTAAGCATTAAAATAGTAGATGCTAACGGTAATCTTCTAAAAAAAGGTACAACAGTAATTGGATCAGATAATCAAAAATATACTATTGAAAATTTAGAATTAAAAACCGAAGAGAAATTAGTTGACAACGAATTACCAGCATTAAAAAATGAAAACATTGAAGCTGGAAAGAAAACTCTTGAATGGAGCGTTAAAAATATGAATTTAGGGCTTGGAGTAGTACCTCTAATAGCATCAGCTGCTTATGCTGTACATAACAAAAGAAAAAATGATTATGAACAACAAAATCCAAAATTATTTGAGTTTGAAAGTAGCGAAGATTATTACAAATTTAAAAGAGAATTTGAACAAGCTAAAGACAAATATGAAAAACAATCTAAATTTAGTCAAGTGTTAAAAAGAATCTTTATCAGAAAAGAAGAAGACTTACTACAAAGATTAACTAAAGAACAATCAAAAGAATTATATGAAGCAATAATGAAACATGCAAATGTCGACTTTGTCTACGGACCAAATGATAAGTTAGATTTTAAAAACGGCAAAATCTATGTTACTTACAGTGATGGTCATTACATGAATATTACTGATATCGTCATGAGTGATATTAATATGATTGGTAAAGATAACGAGGTAGTAGCAAAAGGAAGATTAAAATAAAATGAACTTTATAGAAAACGAAGAATTTAACAACTATGTTTCAATGTTTAAGCAACTATCTAAAAAAGATAAAGAGGATGCTTTAATTAATATTTTAAAAGAAAATTTAGCAGTAATTGAAAAGCTACTAGAAAATAAAGATGTAAATAAAGAAGTTTTATTTAATAAAGAAATTTTAGATTTAAAAAAAGAAAACTACACCGATGATGATTATTTAGAAGCTGTCTTTGTTTACTTACATTCTTTTAGAGAATTATTTGCAAGTTATATTGAAGTTTTAGAAGGAGGAGAATAATGGAAAAACTAGAATTTGGCGATGTAGCAGTATTAGAAGATGGAAAGGAATTTGTAGTTTTTAAAGCAGCTAATCATAATGGCTTTGACTACGTATATTTGATGAGTAACTTTAAACCATTAGAAGTAAAATTTGCTAAACAAATACCTGATGGAGATGGTATAAAACTAGAAATAGTTACTGACCAAGCTGAAAAAGAAGAATTATTAAATTTATTCCAAGCATAAATCAAAAAATCAATAATTTAGTTTAACTATCTTATTGATTTTTTTTGTATTAAAAAGCGCTAACGAACATATAAATATATTATGAAAAAGATAATAATAATGCTACTAATAATTATGCCGTTAAAAGTTAATGCCATTAGTGCTTCATCTTACATTGTAATGGACACCGACAACAATAGAGTCTTAGAAGGAAGTAATATTAACAAAAGAAGTTTAATTGCATCCATCACTAAAATAATGACTAGTATGGTTGTAATTGATATGACTAACGTTAATAAAACTGTTACTATTGGGGATGAAGTTCTAAAAAGTTTTGGTAGTGGAATTTATGTAAGTGTTGGCGAAAAAATCAGTGTTATTAATCTCTTATATGGACTTATGCTTCGTAGTGGTAATGATGCTGCTATTGCTCTTGCTTACTATACAGCAGGCAACATGGATAACTTTGCCTATCTAATGAATAATAAAGCTAAAGACATTGGTATGAATAACACAACATTTGTAAATAGTTCAGGGCTAGAAGATGGTGACAAAGCAAACTATTCAACCGTATACGATATGGCTCTTTTATCAGGCTATGCTATTAATAATTCTTTATATAAACAAATAGTTGGAACTAAAGAAATTACTGTAAAAACTGACTTAAAAACTTACGTATGGCACAACAAAAATAAACTATTATCAAGCTACAAATACTGTGTTGGTGGTAAAACTGGCTTTACCGAAAAAGCTAGAAGAACCCTAGTAACTAACGCAAGTAGTGATGGAGTAAATTTAACCGTAGTAACCTTTAATGATGGTAATGACTTCGGAGACCACAAAGACTTATATGAAAAATATTTTGATGTCTTAAAAGAATACGAAATTCTAAGTGAAGGACCAATTAAAACTAAATACGATAATACTTACATATCAAGAACATTTAAAATGAGTTTAACTAAAGATGAATACAAAAAACTAAAAAAAGAAATAATTTACTATGATGATAATGCTAGTAACATTATTGGTAAAGTTAAAGTATCTCTAAATGACAAAGAATACTTTACTGAAGACATCTACATCAAAAAAGAAGTCAAAGAAGTTAAACTAAATTTCTTCCAAAAAATTATTAAAAGGATTAAAGAACTATGGTAAACATCATTTGGGCATTATTTATTATCATTGGTATTATTTATAGTTTAATTTCTAGTAACTTTAATATAATTAACAATGAAATATTAGTAAGTGGCAAAAGTGCCTTAGACTTGTTACTTGGCATGCTTCCTTTATTAGTTATATGGATGGGACTTATGAAAGTAGCAGAAGAAGCTGGCATAATATCATCTATCTCTAAAATGATGTCACCAATTTTAAAAAAGATTTTTCCATCAGTGCCCAATAATGATCCATCTCTTGGCTTTATTGCCAGCAACATCGCAGCCAATATGGCTGGGCTTGGTAGTGCCGCAACTCCCTTTGGCCTAAAAGCTATGGAAAGTCTTCAAAAATTAAATAAAGACAAAAAGGTAGCAAGTGAAGCTATGATTACCTTCTTAGTATTAAACACAAGTGGTGTAACCATTGTACCTACCACAATCATCTCTCTAAGGCTTTTATATGGAAGTGTCAATCCCTCAGTAATCTTACCATTTTGTATTATCGCCACAACCTGTTCAACTATAGGTGGCTTAACTATAGATTATCTAATTAGGAGAAAAAATGGAAACCGTTAGCTTAATAATCTTACCAATCATCGTCTTATCTATTTTAATAACTGCTTTCATTAAAAAAGTAAACATCTATGACAAATTTTTAGAAGGAGCAAAAGAAGGTCTTATCATGACTTTTAAAATTGCTCCTAACATCTTTGCCATGATTTTTGCTGTTAATATCTTTATCAAAAGTTCATTTCTAAGCGACATTTTTTCGTTTATTACGCCCGTACTAACTAAAATGAATCTTACAAGCGAAATTATTCCTATGTGTTTTCTAAGAAGCATCAGTGGCACCTCAACTCTAGGTATCATGGCAAATATCTTTGAAACTTATGGACCAGACAGCATCATGGGCTACCTAGCAAGTATCATTCAAGGCTCCAGTGATACGACTCTTTATGTAATAGCTCTATACTTTGGCAGTGTTGGCATAACTAAAAGTAGATACGCTTTAAAAGCCGGCTTATTTGCTGATCTCATCGGAATAATCGTATCATTTATTTTAGTATCCTTTTTCTTTAGCACCTAAAAAATTATTATATATGCAAACAAACAACAATATGATAAAATAACTTTAGGTGATTTATTTATGGAGCGATTACAAAAAGTTATAGCAGCATCAGGTTATACCTCAAGAAGAAAAGCAGAGGAACTAATAAAAAACGGTAAGGTTTATGTTAATGGTGAAATTGTCAAAGAATTAGGTACTAAAGTAAGCGGCAATGATGATATTGTTGTAAACGGAGTTCACTTATCAAGAGAAGAAAATGTTTATTTTATTCTTAATAAACCTCGCAGTGTCATTTGCTCTGTAAATGATGATAAAGGTAGAGTAACCGTAGTTGACTTAATTAAAACTGACAAAAGAATTTACCCAGTTGGCAGACTTGACTATGATACAACTGGTCTTATTATTTTAACTAACGATGGAAATTTAGCTAACATCCTAATGCATCCAAGTAACGGGGTTCCTAAAAAATATGTAGCTAAATTAAACAAGCACTTTGATATTAAGGATTTGAAAACTTTAGAAAAAGGCATCATGATTGATGGTATAAAATGTACACCTACCAGAGTAAAAATTAAAAAAAATGACTTAGAAAAAGACTTCTCTATTGTCGAAATAACCATAACTGAAGGCCGTAACCATATCGTTAAAAGAGTATTTAAAGAACTTGATTATCTAGTAGATAAACTATCAAGAGTATCTTATGGATTTCTAGATATATCAAAAATGAAAAGTGGAGATTATAGAGAACTATCTATAAAAGAAGTAAAAAAACTATATGACTACAAATATTAAAATTGAAAAAATAAGTTACGATGGTAAAGGTATCGGTTATATTGATGGTAAAGTAGCCTTTGTTTCTAATGCTCTTCCAAACGAGATAGTAAATGCCAAAATAATTAAAGAAAATAAAAACTACTATGAATGTCAATCTCTAGAAATAATTAAAAAGTCTGAAAAAAGAGTAAAGCCAGCTTGTCCATATTTTAGTGAGTGTGGAGGCTGCTCTTATATGCACGTTACCCATGAAGATGAAGTAGAGTACAAAGTAAATGCTCTTAAAGAAATATTAAAAAGAAATGCTGTCATAGACGCAAATGTTAGTACGATAATATCTAATAATGAACTTGGCTACCGCAATAAATTAAGCCTAAAAGTAGAAAATTACGAATTTGGCTTTTACAAAGAAGAAAGTCATGAATTTATAAAAATAGATGAATGTCTTCTAGCAAGCCTAGCTATCAGAAATATTTTTAAATTAAAAGAATATCTAAAATTTAAAGAAGGTAATATTTTAATTCGTTCTAATTTTAATGATGAAATAATTATCAAAATAAATAGTGAATCTTCCGTAGATCTTAATATAGAAAAACTAAAAGAACATATTAAACTAGTTGGTATCATTATAAACGATAAAATCATCTATGGCGAAGACTTCTTCATAGAACAAGTTCATAACTATTTTTATAAAGTAAACATAAATTCTTTCTTCCAAATTAATCTAAATATTTTAGATAAAGTAATAAATTTATTAAGAGAAAAAGAATATAACACTGTGGCAGATTTATACTGCGGAGTAGGTACTCTAGGCATTCCATTAAAAAAACAAAAGCTATATGGTATTGAAATAGTTAAAGAAGCTGTAATTGATGCTATATATAATGCTAAAATCAATAAACAAGATAATAAATATCTTCTAGGCAGTGCCGAAGCTATCAATAAAATAAATGATAAAATAGACACTATAATTATTGACCCACCAAGAGCAGGGCTAAATAAAAAGACCCTAGATTTCTTAATTAATTATCAAAGTGATAATCTAATATACATGTCATGTAATCCTATGACACTAGCTAAAAACCTAAAATCACTAAGCACAGTTTATAATATAGAGGAAGTCTTTTACTTAGACATGTTCCCTAGAACTAAACACATTGAGTGTGTTTCAGTGCTAAGTCGAAAAGCCCAGTAAAATAAAGGTTTCTGAAAAATGAAAAAATGAAAAAAAGTAAAAAAATCCAAATTTTTTTAAGCCTTAAAAATAGGGTTGTATGTATGTAATATGTTTTCACAAACTAGGTTAAGACATGAATCCTTTAGACTTACTATACGATGAATAATAAAAAGAAAATAATAATTTTTAATGAGAAGAGGTGTAATAGATGAAAAATGAAATTATAATTTTTGAAAATCAAAATATAAAGTTAGAAGTAAATATGAAAGATGAAACTGTTTAATTAAACACTGAACAAATGGCTAAATTATTTGATAGAGATTATAAAACAATAAGAAAGCATATAAATAATGCATTAAATGAAGAACTAATAAAAGAAGAGGTAGTCGCAAAATTTGAGAATACCACAAGACATGGAGCAATAAATGATAAAACACAAACTCATTATATTGAATATTATAATCTTGATGTAATAATTAGTGTTGGATATCGTGTTAAATCTAAAAAAGGTGTTGAATTTAGAAAATGGGCCAATAAAATATTAAAGGACTACATGATAAAAGGCTATGCGATAAATAATAAAAGACTGGAATATTAAAAATAGATAATGACCAAGTAATTGATAATAATACGCTAACAGCAATTACAATATTAATTGCTGAATCAAGTCCAAAAGAAAAAGATATTATTATTGATTTAATTATGAATTTTTTAATTAGATAAGTATTCATAAAAATAGTAATTTGCAAAAGTAAACTTTAAGTGTATGTAAAAATATAGTGTTATAAAATATAATTTTAATTGTTGAAGGGAGAGATTTATATGAATCAAGAAAAAATAGGAAAATTTATTTCAACAATGAGAAAGAAAAAGGATTTAACACAAGAACAATTTGCTGAAAAATTAAATGTAAGTAAGAATGCAGTAAGTAAGTGGGAAAGAGGATTGAATCTACCAGATGCTTCAATTATGCAAGATGTTTGTAGTATATTAGATATTTCTTTAAATGAATTATTTGCCGGTGAAAAATTAAACAAAGATGAGCAAATAAAACACACTGAACAAACTATAATTAATATTTTAAAGAATCAAAAGCATAGAAATAAAACATATAAAATATGTCTATCATTTTTGATTATAGTTGTATTAATTATTATTGGGAGATTTACTTTAATTAAAATGGGATATATAATGGATGATAATTTAAAATATACACAAGTCTATATTGCTGAATATGGGAATGTAAAAGGGAATGTAGATATTAATTCATTTGGAAAAAAGAATATTGCTTTTGATATTGGAGCAAATAAATATGGAGAAGCAGTATTTAAAAATCCTAGTAAAGCACTTAAAGTATTAAAGAGAGATTATAAAGATGGTATAAAGTTGATTCAAAAAGAATTTAATTTATTGCCATTAAATAGATTTAACTATAAATCATATGGAACATTTGGATGGCAAGTAACAATTGGTACAGAAGAAGAAAAAGAACAAGCAATATTTGTTTCATCATTTATGGATATATATGAAAACAGTTTTAACTAATTCGGCAACTTACAATTTATGTTAGTTAAATAACATCTTATTAACATACAAAGAACCTAGTTGCTCATGCATATAGAATATATTATAAATAAACATACGATAGTAACTATACATTGCAGTTATAGTTAGATGACACACATTGAAACAATTTATCTAATGAAAAAGAAGTTATTTATTTAAAGACTAGACAATTTATACATTGCTATAATTCATAGAACAAATGATGATGACGACAAATTAATAATTGTTCCTGAAAATAAAGAATATTCAGATGATGCAATAAATGCTTTAGTAGAGTTTCAAGAACAATATTTTAAGCACGTAATAGTAAGATAAATAATGATTAAAAGGAGTTAAGCCATGATCTCATACCCAAAGTTTAAAGAAATATTTGATAATATAGATACCAGTGTAGAACCAGAAATAGAATTATATTTTAAAAATAAAAAGAATACTTACATGATTATTAAATATAATGGATATATTACTTTTCAAAGATGCGGAATAGATAAAGAACAAAGCGGTGAGATTAAATTTGAATCATTAGATAAGTTATATAATACTAAAACTTTAGATGATATAATTTTAAAAAATGATTGGAATGAAATAAAAGATATCCTATTTGACAGAACTTTTAGTATTGTTACAGACGAAGAAGAAATTATAACATTATACAAGAAAATAAGGAGAAACCATGAATAAATACGAATTTTTTATAGCAGGCAGAGCAAGAAACAAAGAAAATATTTTAAAAATATGTAATTTATTTGATAAACTTACTATTGCTTTTTAAAAAATGAGAAAGACTGGGGCTATGGAAACCCTAATCAAACTCCAGAAGAAAACCAAAGAGAATTTGAATCTCTTGGCTTAAAAAGTGAAGTAGTACTTAACTTATTTAATAATTATCTAAATGGTGAAAAACTATCAAAAAATTTTTTATTAGTCCTTCCAGCTGGCAAAGCGGCTCACATAGAAGCAGGTATTGCTTATGGTTTAGGTAAAAAATGTTATGCTATTGGCGAATATGTTACTACCGACACTTTATATAATATCTTTGAAACAATATTTGCAAATGAAACCGAATTAGAAAATTTTCTTAAAACCTATAAATAAAATATTGGAGGCGTCGCATGAATAAAAAAATAACTATTATCAAAAAGCTAGTTTTAATTTTAAGTATATTTATCTACATTTACTTAGTTTTTATTGGCAGAAACCAGTATATGTATGATATGTCATATAGTAGGTGTATATTGTTTATGCTTTTATTAAGCATATTTATATACGTTTGTGGAATAAGCGAAGATAGGGACAAATCATTTAAAACCAATATTAATATTTACCTAATTCTATTTTTCATTCTACTTTTTAGTGTTACTTTCATAATTGGTAGAGATAGATTTCGCTTATATAGTTGGAGTTATGGGGGCCAAATAATTCCTTTTAGAACCATAAAATCCCAAATAAAATATGGCTCTAGCTTATCAATTTTAAAAAATCTTATCGGTAACTGTATAATGCTTATTCCATTATCTTTTTTACTAATGATTAAAAATAAAAAATACAACAATATTCTTAGGCAAACTCCAATTACACTACCACTAATAATATTTATTGAAATTCTGCAAACCTATACTCATACTGGCTCCTTTGACATTGACGATATAATCTTAAACTATTTAGGAACTATCATTTTTACTTTTATCATTACTAGATTTAATTTAATTGAAAAAATCAAAAAACTTTTTTATACAGATTACAAATTTAATGAAAAACTAAAAAATTATTTATTATATTTTAGTTTAATTCTAATAATTATTTTTGATATATTATTATTTATTTAGGAGAAACAAATGAAATACATAATCTTACTACGTGGAATAAACATCAGTGGCAAAAATAAAATCTCTATGAACGAGTTAAAACAAGAACTAGAAAATCTAGGATACTCTAACGTAATTACTCACTTAAATAGTGGTAACATCATTATAACAACTAACAAAAAAGAAGAAGAAATCATTAGTGCAGTAAGGGAAATGATTAAAAATAAATTTAGTTTAGATATCCCAGTTTTTGTCATAAAAAGCCAATACTTAGAAGAACTTGTAGAAAATAAACCATCATGGTGGAATACCAAAAACAAAGAAATTTATGATAATATAATCTTTATATTAAAGCCTCATACTTTTAAAGAAATAAGTGAAGCCTTAGGAAAACCAAATAATGAAAATGAACAAATTAAAGAATACAAAAATAATATATTTTGGTCTTACAAGTTAAGTGAATACCGCAAAACCAACTGGTGGAGTAAAACTGCTAGTACAAACATCAAAGATTTTATAACTATCAGAACCGGTAATACCATTTTAAAACTTATAGAACTAGCTAAAGGAGAAAATAAATGAACAAAGAAGAAATCTACAAATTAATAAAAGAAAAAGGCTACTGGCATGAAATAACTGAGCATAAAGCTGTCTTTACAATGGATGAAGTAAATGATATATATGTGCCTTATCCTGAATATGATGCTAAAAATTTATTTGTTCGTGATGATAAAAAAAGAAACTATTATTTAATAACTGTTAAAGGCAATAAAAAAGTTGATTTAAAAGAATTTAGAAAGAACAATAATACAAGACCCTTAAGTTTTGCATCTGAAAATGACTTAATGACTATTTTAAATTTAATACCTGGGTCAGTAACCCCTTTAGGTCTATTAAATGACCAAGAACTTAAAGTAAGTTTTTATTTAGACAAAGAATTTTTAACGGGCAAAGAGATTATCGGAGTTCATCCTAATGACAACACAGCAACCATTTGGTTAAAAGTAAAAGACCTTATCACTCTAATCAAAGACCATGGTAATGAAGTAACCATTATAAATTTATAAATTTGATATTTCTAAGAAGGAAATATCTTTTTTTTATAAAAAAATTATATTATAATAATAACAGGTGTTATAGATAACATTCGTTATGAAAGGAGTGTGAATCATGCCAGCAGTAAAAAAAATCAATAAAGAAGACATCATCAAAGCTGGTGTAGAAATTGTTAGAAAAGAAGGAATAACCAACTTAAATGCAAGAAAAATAGCATCATTCCTAAACTGCTCAACTCAGCCAATCTATTATTTATATAGTAATATGGAAGAACTAAAAGATGATGTACTAAAAGAAATATCAAAGATATTTGATAATGCTATGCTAAAAAATAATTACTGTCTTCCAGTTTATAAAGACATTGGTAAAAACTATATTAGATTTGCTAAAGATGAACCGATTTTATTTAAACTATTATTTAATAGTAATATCAACGAAAAAGCCTTATGCTTTATAGATTTAACAGGATCATCTAAACAAATATTTAAAACTATTGAAAGCCAAACTGGAATGAAAGAAGAAGATATTAAAAATTTTCACCTAAGAATGTGGCTTTACGTAAATGGCATCGCTAACTTAGTAGCTAACAACACTATTAATTTTACTAGTTCAGAAATTGACGAATTATTAAAAGAACAATACCTTTCAATGTTACTTTACGAATATCAAAAAGGGACCGTCAAAAAAGAACTAATAGATAAAATTTTAAAAAATAAAGGAGAGATAGAAAATGAATAAAAAAACAAATATTATGTGGGGGATTATACTTATTTTAATTGGCATCCTTTTAGGAGGTAACGCTTTAAACATATTTAAAATAGACATCTTTTTTGCTGGCTGGTGGACACTATTTATAATTGTGCCATGCTTTATTGGTTTCTTTAACGAAAAAGACAAGACAGGTAACTTAATCGGTTTTATCATTGGTGTACTGCTTTTACTAGCAGCTCAAAAGATTCTTTCATTTGACATAGTATGGAAATTATTTATTCCCGTAATTCTAGTAATTATCGGTCTTTCGATGCTATTTAAAGAAAAAGTAAGTAAAAAAGTAAATGAAGAAATAAAAAAACTTAATTCTAAAATGAACCCTGATGAAGGCTATGCTGCTATCTTTAGTAGTCAAGACTTAAACTTTGACAAAGAAGAATTTAAAGGAACTAATCTAAATGCTGTATTTGGTGGTATTAAACTAGACTTAAGAGAAGCTGTAATTAAAAGTGATGTTGTAATTAATGCTAGTGCTATTTTTGGTGGAATAGACATCTATGTTCCTAAAAATGTTAATATTAAAATTAAACCAACAGCTCTATTTGGCGGCGTAAGTAGTCGCAAAAAGGGTAACAAAGAAGATGGAAAATACACAATCTATATTAATGCCACTTGCACGTTTGGAGGCATAGAAATAAAATGAGTACCGCCCAAAAAATCATTAAATACTGTGCCGAAGCCTTTGCACTTTTTCTAGCCGTAACAATAATTTCATCTGTTGTGATTGCAGGTTACAAAATTCTAAGCACAGTAGGTCTAATTACCACTGAAAACGAAAACGTTGAAACTAAAATTATTTCTAAACAAGATGATAAAATAGTTTCTTTAAAAATCAATATTAATAACACAAACGTTGAAATTAAAGAAGGCAGTAAACTAGAAGTTAGTACTAATAATAATGACCTAATTTATGAAAATGAAGAAGGAAATATTGATATAACCGACAAAGGCTTAAATATTTATAATGCAGCAAATAACTATGAATTAATAATAACAATTCCAACCGAAACTATTCTTACATCAACAGATATGACCATTGGTGCTGGTAAGATAACTATTGATGCTTTAAACTCCGATAAACTTTATATGGACTTAGGCGCTAGTAAAACAACCATAGATAATCTAATCGTAACTAAGTATGCCAAAGTAAATGGTGGAGCTGGCAAAATAACTATCAAAAATGGTGAACTAAATAATGCTGACTTAGATTTAGGTGTCGGCAAAAGTGATATTACCTGTGATATAACTGGCGATAGCAGTATAGATACTGGCGTAGGCTCCCTAAAATTAAACCTTTTAAGAGCAAAAGAAGACTATACTTTTATTATAGAAAAAGGCATAGGTAGTATTACTTTTAACGGTGAAAACATTGATGATGACGTTGCCATTGGTAGTGGCATTAACACTCTAGAAATAGAAGCCGGAGTCGGCAAAGTAGAAATAAATAATAAATAGAGGTGCAGATGGAAAAAGTAATAGAAATAAAAAACTTAACAAAAAAATATAATAATAAAAAAGCTATTGATAACATCTCTTTTGATGTATATAAAGGTGAAATTCTAGGACTTTTAGGCCCAAACGGTAGTGGTAAAAGTACAACAATCAACTGTCTTTTATCCCTTTTAAAATACCAAAGTGGTGACATTAAAATATTCGGTAAAGAAATGAAACCTGACTCTTATGACATCAAAAAAGATATCGGAGTAATCTTCCAAGATGTCGCAGTATTTAATGAATTAAATGTTTATGATAACGTTAACTATTTTTGTGGACTATACATAAATGATAAAGACCAAAGAAAAAAATATGTAGATGAAGCCCTAAAACTAGTTGGTTTAAAAGAATTTACTAAATACTATCCTAAACAGTTATCTGGTGGCCTTTTAAGAAGATTAAATATCGCCTGTGGCATTGCTCATAAACCAAAACTAATTTTCTTAGACGAACCAACCGTAGCTGTTGATCCCCAAAGTAGAAATAATATTTTAGATGGTATAAAAAAATTAAGAGATAAAGGCGCAACTATAATTTATACAACCCATTACATGGAAGAAGTAGAAATTCTATGCGACCGTATTATTATCTTAGACAAAGGAAAAATTATTGCTGAAGGCACAAGTGAGGAACTAAAAAAACAAGCAAACATCAAAGTTAAAGTAGAACACGTTGGTCCTACACTTAATGACGTCTTTCTAAAACTTACTGGAAAGGAACTAAGAGACTAATGTTTCTTCACAATCTAAAATATAACATCAAAATATTATTTAAAAATAAAGTCCTTATTTTCTGGACATTTACTTTTCCCATCATCTTAGGAATCTTTTTCTACATGGCTTTTTCAAACATTGAAAAAGATGAAATGCTTCAAGTATTTGATATTGCGATAGTAGATGATGAAGAATATCAAAAACAAGAAATCTACAAAAAAACTTTTGAGGAATTATCTAATGATAACAATAAGGACAAACTATTTAACATAAAATATACTACTAAAGAAGATGCTGAAAATTTACTAGAAAACGGAGATATAGAAGGCTACATCTTCTTTAAAAACAATCAAGAAAATATCACCATCAAAGAAAATGGCATTAACCAAACCATCTTAAAATACATCTCATCTGAAATAGAACAGAACACCAAAATAATCAATGATTTAACCGCAAAAGAACTAGCTAATGGAAACAGTAATGATATCACGCAAATCGTTAATCAAATAGTTAGTAAAATAAATAACGAAAAAGTAAATTTAGTTAATATATCAAATTCTAATCTTAGCTATATGCAAATAGAATACTATACACTTATTGCCATGGCCTGCATGTATGGTGGGATGTTAGGCTTAACAGCAATTAATAACTCCCTAGCAAATATGAGCGATAAAGGAAAAAGAATATCAGTTTCTCCAAACAAAAAAGGAACTATTATTCTAAGTTCACTTCTAGCATCATACTTTGTCAGTCTAGTAGGTCTAACACTACTTATGTTATTTTTAGTATTTATTATTAAAGCAGACTTTGGCAGCAATTTTCCTCTTGTTATCTTGCTATCTATGATTGGCAGCCTAGCAGGCATATCTCTTGGCGTCATGATTGCTTCAACCTTCAAAGTATCTGAAGGCGCAAAAACGGGTATTATTATTGCTGTATCTATGTTTCTATCAGTCCTATCAGGTATGACAGGCGTAGAACTAAAATATGTCATAGACAAAAATATTCCAATAATTAATTTAATTAACCCTAATAACTTAATAACTGATGGTTTTTATTCACTATATTATTACGGAACGTACACTAGATATTTAAGAGACTTATCATTTTTAGGCATCTTCATCTTTATCTGTTTAATAATCTCACTTATCAGTCTAAGGAGGCAGCAGTATGATAGTATTTAAAACAATCTTAAAAATTCTAAACAAAATCAAAGGCATGCTAATTATCTATACTGTCATGTTACTTTCTATAACCTTAATTAACCAAACAGGTAATAATCAAACTAATTTTGAAGAAACTAAGCCAAGCATTGCTATCATAAATAAAGATTCAAACAACTACCTAACTGATAATTTCATTAGTTATCTAAATGATCATACAAAAATCAAAACTATTGAGGAAGACAAACTTGACGATGCACTTTTTTACCGTGATATTAGCTACATAATTTATATACCAAATAATTTTCACGAAGACCTACTAAATGGCATAACCCCAACACTAGAGTATAAATCAAATAATGATTCTTCTTCATCATACACAGAAATGATGGTAAACAAATATCTTAAAACTCTATTAATTTATAAAGACTACTACAAAGAAGAGGAACTAGTAGATAAAGTAAATGAAACTCTATCATCAGACATAAATGTAAATCTTACTTCTGTTTTAGATACCTCAAAAATAAATAGCATGAATACGTACTTTAACTTTTTAAATTATGCTTTCTTAGCTGGCTGTGTCTACTGCATTAGTATGATTTTATCTAGCATCAAGGAAGAAAATGTCTATAAAAGAACAATCATAAGCAGTTTTAATCAGAAAAAATATAACAAAATAGTTTTACTATCAACAGCAATTGCAATTTTCATAATGTGGTTATTTTACATAATTTTAAGCACAATCTTGTTTAAAGATTTAATGTTTAGTGCAAATGGCATACTTTATATAATTAACTCTCTAGTATTTGCTTTCTGTACATTAACAATTGGCAATTTAATTGGCACATTTACTACCAAAAAAGAAGCAATTGGTGGCATCGTTAACGTTCTAGCAGTAGGTTCATCATTCCTATGTGGCTGCTTTGTTCCTATGCAGTATATGCCAAGCTACGTTCTAAAAATCGCTCATATTCTGCCAACATATTACTATGTAATTAATAACGAAACCATCAAAGTAATTGAAAATATTAATCTAGAAACCATCAAGCCACTAATAACAAATAGTCTAATAGTCATAATATTTAGTACTATATTTATTTTATTAACTAATTATATTAGTAAGAAAAAACAGGTAATAAACTAGGAAACACTAGGTTATAGTAATTATAGAAAAAAAGTGTCTAAATGAAATTAAAAATATTAAAAAATACTTTAAGGTACTACCACTAAGTGATATCTTATTTACAAACTACATTTTCTCAGGTATTAGATTACTGATAGTAAATGGTTTAACCAACTTATTAGCAGTCATTCTTCTTCTAAAAAATAAAAAATTGGTATAACTTTAGGTAAAATCATTGGCTATTTAATATATTTTCTAATAAAACCAATTATTAATAAAATACTAGCGACCATTTAATGAACTAATTATTTCTATAAAAATTGACTGACACCCCAAAACTTAATATAATAAAATTAAGAAAGGAACGCTTATGAAAAAAATTTTATTACTATTTTTAATGGTTGTCTGCGTATCAGGCTGCACTAACACAAAGGAAGAAGAAAATCATGCTCTTATTGAAACTGTTAAAAATGAACAAGGAACAGCACAAGAGTTTAACAAGTATACAACGATCAGTGAAGACTCAACTGTATATTTAGAAAAAACTCTAACAGAGGTATACTTTAACAAAGACAGTAAAAAACAAACAACAATCAAAGAATTTTTAAAAAATGGTAGTATAGATGAAATAACTAGTGTATTAGATACAAATGGAAGTTATGATGATGGTGGAAGCCAGTTATATACCTCAGAAGAATATGATTTTAGTGTTTTAGTTTGCCGTAAATTTTATACTAAAAATAATGATATTTATATAGGTAACTTTGATATGTATTTTGCAGATCCAATGTGTGAGGACTAATTATTAGTCTTTTTCTTTTGAAATCATATTAGGTGTGTTATAATTTTAAATGAGGAAGTGAGATTATGCAGTATAAAGTTATAAAAGATGCAAATAAAATTGTAAAAAATTGTTCTTATGTTGTAAATGACCCAGCCAAATATAAAAAGAAATGGCATGAAGTTTTTGGTAACAACAATAAAATTTGTCTAGAATTAGGAATGGGTAGAGGAGACTTCATAATAGACATGGCCATTAATTATCCAAATATTAATTTTATTGGCTTAGAAGTTGTTGACTCTCAGATGGTAAATGCTGTTATAAGATTAGAAGGAAAAAAACTAAGCAATTTAAAACTTATTAATGCTGATGCTAAAGAAATAGATAATATCTTTGGTAAAGAAATAGATACAATTTATTTAACATTCTGTGATCCTTGGCCAAAAAAAGGTGATGAAAAAAGAAGATTTACACATCCAATATTTTTAAGACTCTACGATAAAATATTCAAAAAGCATAAACACGTAATTTTAAAAACAGATAACAAAGGCTTTTTTGCATATTCTCTTGAAACTTTATCACAATACTGGTATTCATTTGAACGTGTAAGCTTAGATCTACATCACGACGAAAAACCAATTGAAAACATTATGACCAACTATGAAAAACAATACTTTAAAGAGGGAAGACCAATTTACTACGTTGATGCAAAATATGAAGATTAAAGAACCTAAATTAAAAAAAGAATTATCCAAAGACACTAATTATGCTATCCAAAACAAAGAATATACAAATACATATTTTGAAGAACTACCGATAACTAAAATTAATGATGTTATCTTTGATGGCTGCACATTTAAAAAAATAGATTTTTCCAAAATTGACCTTTCTGATGTCGCAATCACTGACTGTATATTTGACAGCTGTGACATATCTAATAAGTGTTTTGATAAAATGTTCATAACTAGATGCAAGTTTATTAACACCAAAATGGTAGGAACTAGTTTTATCGGAGCTAATTTAAAAGATGTAAAATTTATTTCTATCAAAGGAGACTATCTTAATTTTAGTAATTCCAAATTAAATAATATTTTATTTGAGGAAACTAATTTAAGTTATAGTTATTTTAGTGAAAGTCAAATGAAGAGTGTTTATTTTGATAAAACCAACTTAACAAATGCAATGTTTTATAAAGTAAATCATGATAATTTAGACTTATCAACTAGTACCCTAAATGGAATTATCATAGATTCAAATTTTTTAAAAGATATTACTATAAATATGTTTCAAGCGGCAGACCTAATTAGTTTCTTTGGTGTAAAAGTGAAAGGCGAATATGGAGATAGTTAAATTTAAAAAATCAAAAAGTAATTTATACGAAATAATGCTTGATAATGGACTTTCATTTAAGCTCTATGATGATGTTATTGTCAAATATAATCTGCTAGTTAATAAAAAATTTGATGATAAGTTTTTTGAAGATGTAAGAAACTACAATGATTCTTTAGATGCTTACTACCTAAGTATTAAATACTTAAATACCAAAATGCGTAGTGAAAAAGAACTAAAAAAATACCTAGCTAAAAAAAATATTTCTCAAGAGCATATTGAAAGTACCATTAAAAGATTAAATAGTGAAGGCTACTTAAATCACGAAACATATATTAAAAGTTATATAAACGATGCTTACAACTTTACCAACAACGGACCATTAAAAATAAAGTCTAGCTTAAAAGATTTAGGTTTTAAGGAAGAAGAAATTATCCCTTATTTGAATTTAAATTACTCAGACAAAATCAAAAAAATAATAGATAAAAAAATAAAAGTAAATACTAAATTAAGTAATAACAATCTAAAACTTCACTTAACAAACTATCTTATAAATTTAGGCTATCCCAAAGAATCATTTATAAGCTACTTAGAAACAATTCATTTTGATGATAGTAAGCAGCTTCAAAAAGATTATGAAACATTAATCAAAAAATACTCAAAAAAATATACTGGTGAAAAATTAAAATATTTTATAAAAAATAAACTATATCAAAAAGGATATAGTATAGAAAAAATAGAAGAGGTAACACATGAATAAAGAAGAAAAAAAGAAATTATTAAAAGAATTTGAAAATGATCAAGAAGCATCTTTAATATACTTTAAAGCTCATAAAATTTATATGCTATGCTTTATCGGCATAGTCTATTCCATTGTCGTAACCCTATACGATATTTATAAACATGCTAAAATATACAGTTATTTAATGGATGGTTTTTTATTTGTATTTTGTATACTATTTGGTATTAAAATGATTAAATTTAAACAAAAAGAATTTAATAAATATCTAACTAAACGTGCTAGTAAAAAGAACTAACACGTTTTTATTGCATCATTAACATTGCTTTTTGCATCATTATGTGATAAAATGATGCAGAAAAAAGAAAGGGGAATACTAATGCGAAAATTTAATTTAAACAATGAAGCCAGTCAAATTATAAACCAAAACATAATAAATTTATTAACTCAAATTCACGAATTTAAGGGCAAACAAGACATATATACTGAAGCTAAACCTGATATTCTATCAAGCTTACTTTCCGTTGCTAAAATTCAAAGTATTTCATCATCAAATAAAATAGAGGGAATATACACGGCTGACAAAAGAATAAAAGAATTAGTAAGTGAAAAAGTTATACCTAAAAATAGAAACGAAGAAGAAATTGCTGGCTACCGCGACGTACTAGAGCTAATTCACGAAAATTACAATTACATAAATATTAATAATAATACAATATTACAATTACATAGAGATTTATATAAATATAGTGGAAACATAGGTGGAAGTTTTAAAACCAATCAAAACTATATTGAAGAAACGTTAAATGACGGAACTAAAGTAACAAGATTTATTCCATTAAATGCTGTTGAAACGCCAATCGCAATAGAAGAATTATGTAATAGTTATAATAATGAAATAGCCCTAGGCCAAATTGACCCATTACTACTTATATGTTTATTTATTTTTGATTTTGTTTCAATACATCCATTTAATGACGGAAATGGTAGAATGAGTAGACTATTAACTTTATTATTACTCTATAAATCAAACTATATTGTTGGTAAATATATTAGTATAGAAAAAATAATTGAAACTACTAAAGAATCATATTATGATGCTTTAAAAAAGAGTTCTGATGGATGGCAAACAGAGAGTAACGATTACAGCTACTTTGTAGAATACTATTTAGGTGTCATATTAAACGCATACAAAGAATTTTCCTCTAGATTTGAATATATTATTAACAATAAACTAACTGCCACTCAAAGAATTACAATTCTTTTTAAAGAAAGCTATGTTCCTATTAATAAATCATATATACTAGAAAAATGTCCAGATATTAGTGAAACAACCGTAGAACGCGTTCTTAGTACTTTATTAAAAGATAAGAAAATAGAAAAAATATCTAACGGGAAACTAACTAAATACAAATGGGTAATATAAAAGAGCTCTATCATTGAGCTTTTTTTATTTTGTCATAAATTTCATCTACTGGTAAAATATCTTGATGATCTTTGTAAGCTGGAATTATGTGTAAATGATAATGTTTAACTTCTTGAGTAAGACCATAATTAACTACTAATACAGTTCCATCAGGATTAAGTGCCTTATAAACCATTTCTTTAACAATCTTTAAAGCATCATTAATATGACCAAGAGTCTCATTATCCATTTCCATAAAATCAACTACATGTTTTTTAGGAATTATTAAAACATGACCATTACTAGTTGGATTTATATCCATTATAGCTTTAACAAATTCATTTTCATATACAGTTTTTGTTGGAATTTCACCAGCATGCATTTTACAAAATAAACAATCCATTCATATCACCTATAACTATTCTATCAAAAAAAAATTTTAATTAAAATATAAAATTAAATAAACGCTAAATCTTGATTAAATAAAATAATAAATGCTATAATTAAATTATCATAGGAGGCTCAAATGAAAAAAATATTATTATTATTATTTACTACGACCATTCTACTTTGTGGATGTGGCAAAAAAGACGACGAACTTATCATGGTTACCGAAGCAGGCTTTGCTCCATACGAATATTATGATAACAACGAAATAGTTGGAGTAGACATTGATATTGCTAACGAAATAGCTAAAAAATTAGGTAAAAAACTAGTTATTAAAGATGTAGCTTTTGACTCAATTATTAACGAAGTAAAAACTGGAAAAGCCGATTTTGGTGCAGCTGGCATTAGTTTTAGTGAAGAAAGAAATAAAGAAGTAGACTTCTCTAATAATTATTCTGAAAGTAAACAAGTTATAATCGTTCAAAACGACAGTAAAATCACTGAAAGTAAAGACTTAGAAAACAAAAAAATTGCAGTTCAGCTTGGCAGTATTGGTGACTCTTATATAAGCCAAAATATTAAATCAGCAGAAATAATTCGCCAAAAGAAATTTCTATCAGCCGTAGAAGACTTAAAAGCTGCTAAAGTTGATGCTATCGTTATGGACGAACTACCAGCAAAAGAAATTGTTAAAGTAAATTCTGGCTTAAAAATATTACCACAAACTCTAACAACAGATAGCTATGGAATGATTGTAAAAAAAGGCAATACCGAACTTTTAAATACCATTAACGAAGTAATTAAAGAACTTTCCGACTCAGGAAAAATAGACGAATATTTACTAAATCACACAAAATAGGAGAGCAGTATGAAAATAATTGATCATATCTTAAAAGCATTTTATAACTCAGTTATTTATGATGATAGATATAAATATATCTTAGAGGGCTTATTAAATACTATTTTAATAGCTTTTTTTGCTGTTATTCTTGGAATAATTATTGGAACTATCATCTCTATCATTAGACACAACTACGAAACTAATAACCGCTTAAAGATTCTAAACAAACTAGCAAATGCTTACGTATCTATCATAAGAGGGACCCCAGTTATCTTACAGTTAATGATAATCTACTATGTAATTTTTAAAAGTGTGGACATCAATATCTTATTTGTTGGTATCTTAGCTTTTGGCATTAACTCAGGCGCTTACGTTGCCGAAATTATTCGTGCTGGAATAAACAGCATTGATAAAGGTCAAATGGAAGCAGGTTTCTCTCTAGGACTAAAATATAACCAAGTAATGAGATTAATTATTTTACCACAAGCAATTAAAAATATTTTGCCTGCCCTAGGAAATGAATTCATAACTCTATTAAAAGAAACATCAGTTGGCGCCTACATCGGAATTTTAGAGCTTACTAAAGCCTCAGACATTATTGCTTCTAGAACGTATGACTATTTCTTTCCTCTAATCTTAATTGCTTTAATTTACTTTGTAATGACTTATGGACTATCTAAACTCGTAAATAAAATGGAAAGGAAAATTGGCAATGTTAGAAGTTAAAGATTTAAAGAAGAATTTTGGTAAAACCAAAGTTATTAAAGGAATTAGTTTTGACGTTCAAAAAGGTGAAGTAGTTGCAATCATTGGTCCATCAGGATGTGGAAAAAGCACATTACTTAGATGCTTAAACATGCTAGAAAAACCAACAAGTGGCAAGATAATTTTAGATAATGAAGATATTACTGGTAAAAAGGTAGACCTTACCAAAATCAGAGAAAAAATGGGAATGGTATTTCAGCAATTTAACTTATTTCCTCACCTTACAGTTTTAGAAAACATCACAGTAGCTCCCTTAAATTTAAAACTATTAACCAAAGAAGAAGCTACTAAAAAAGCCTTAGAACTTTTAAAAAGCATTGGTTTAGAAGATAAAAAAGATAATTATCCAAATGAACTATCTGGTGGGCAAAAGCAAAGAGTAGCAATTATCAGAACTCTTATGATGAACCCTGAAATAATTTTATTTGATGAACCAACATCAGCACTAGATCCAGAAATGGTGGGTGAAGTTCTAACTTTAATCAAAACATTGGTAGATAAAAAAAATACAATTATCATTGTTTCACATGAAATGGAATTCGTCAAAAACTGTGCAACCAAAGTATTATTCTTAGATGAAGGAAAAATTGCTTATTCTGGCACTCCCCAAAAAGTTTTTAGTACTAAAGACTGTCCTAGGTTAACCGAATTTTTAAGCAAAACCTCATTTAAATAGGATTGAAAAAAGTTTTTGATATTGATATACTATTATTGTATATTAGGGCACTAATATTTAGAAAGGATAAATTATATGAATGCAATTAATGTAAAAAGTGAAATAGCTCCACTTAAAAAGGTACTTCTTCATCGTCCTGGTAATGAATTATTAAACTTGACACCAGATTCATTATCAAGACTATTATTTGACGATATTCCTTTTTTACCAGAAGCTCAAAAAGAGCATGATGAGTTCGCTCACATTCTAAAAGAAAATGGTATAGAAGTAGTTTATCTAGAAGATTTAATGGCTGATGTCTTAAATCTAAGCGATGAAATCGAAGATAAATTTATTCGTCAATTTATTTATGAAGCAGGTATTAAAACTCCAAAATACAAAAATTTGGTGTTTGAATATTTAAAGAGTTATACAAATAAAAAAGAACTAGTACTAAAAACAATGTCAGGTATTAGTATTGGCGAAATTAGTAGAGCCAAAAGAGAAGTAGAGAAATCTCTAGTAGATTTTGTTAGTGAGGAATCTGAATTCTTAGCTGATCCAATTCCCAATCTATATTTTACAAGAGATCCATTCGCAAGTTGTGGTAATGGTGCAATCTTAAATAAAATGTACTCAGTAACTCGTAACCGTGAAACAATCTATGCTGAGTATATCTTTAATTATCATCCAGACTTTGTAGGTAAGTTAAATAAATACTATGACCGTTACTTACCATACCATATTGAAGGTGGCGATGTTTTAAATTTAAACAATCACATTCTAGCAGTAGGTATTTCTCAAAGAACTGAAGCTGGTGCAATTGATGAACTTGCTAAAAATTTATTTAAAGAGCCAAGCTGTGAAATAGATACAATTCTAGCGTTTAACATACCAGAATCACGTGCATTTATGCATCTAGATACAGTATTTACTCAAATAGATTATGATAAGTTTACATACCATCCAGGAATTTTAGACACTTTAGAAGTTTATGAAATAACTGAAGGCGATATTCCTGATAGTGACGAAGACTTAAATGTTAAAAAAGTAGAAGGCAATTTAGAAGAAATATTAGAAAAATATCTAGGCCGTAAAATAGAATTAATTCCATGTGCTGGTGGTGAAAAGATTTCATCAGAAAGAGAGCAGTGGAACGATGGAACTAATACATTATGTATTGCTCCAGGTGTTGTAGTTGTCTATGACCGTAACAATATCACTAATAACATTCTAAGAGAACATGGTATCAAAGTACTTGAAATGAGCAGTGCCGAACTATCTCGTGGTAGAGGTGGCCCTAGATGTATGAGTATGCCATTAATAAGAGAGGACATCTAATATGAATTTAAAAAACCGAAACTTTTTAACACTACTAGACTACACACCAGAAGAAATCAGATATCTTTTAGATTTATCAAAAGATCTAAAAAACAAAAAACACAATCATATCGAACATAAATATTTACCAAATAAAAATATTGTATTACTTTTTGAAAAAACATCAACAAGAACAAGATGTGCCTTTGAAGTAGCCGGTTTAGATTTAGGTATGGGAGTAACTTACTTAGATCCAGGATCTTCTCAAATGGGCAAAAAAGAAAGTATTGCTGATACTGCTAAAGTTTTAGGTAGAATGTATGACGGTATTGAATATCGTGGGTATGATCAAAAAATAGTTGAAGAACTAGCTGCTAACGCTGGCGTACCAGTTTGGAACGGATTAACAACTGAATTCCACCCAACTCAAATGTTAGCAGATATTCTTACAGTAGAAGAAAACTTTGGTACTCTAAAAGGTATTAAACTAGTATTCATGGGAGATGCCCGTAACAACGTAGCAAACTCTCTTATGGTAGTATGTGCCAAAATGGGTATGCACTTTGTAGCATGCGCTCCTAAACACTTATGGCCAGCAGAAGACTTAGTTCAAAAATGCCAAGCTATTGCAGAAGAAAACGGTGCAATACTAGAATTTACTGAAGACGTTTTGGAAGGAACAAAAGATGCCAATGTTATCTACACAGATGTATGGGTATCAATGGGAGAACCAGAAGAAGTATGGAATGAAAGAATTAAACTTTTATTACCATATCAAGTAAATAAAAAGGTAATGGATAACGCTAGTGAAAACGCAATATTCTTACACTGTCTTCCATCATTTCATGATTTAAATACTACAATTGGCAAAGAAATCTATGAAAAATATGGACTAAAAGAGATGGAAGTTACCGATGAAGTATTTAATAGTGATAAATCTAAAGTATTTGATGAAGCAGAAAATAGACTTCATACAATCAAAGCTGTTGTATATGCAACAATGAGAGATTAATTTGGTTATAAAGGATATTCCTTTAATAACATGCTCAGACTAGCCATATGAGCAAAGAAGTATATGTCTCTTCTTAAAAAAAGACATAATGTCATAAAAAGGAGGATAAAAATGGCAAAGAAAAAAAATCGTACTATGCTATCTTCTTATACAATTATTATTCTATTAATAATTGGTCTTGCTATTCTTTCTTGGGTACTACCTGATGCTAAATATCAAACAGAAACCCTAGATGGAAGAGCATGCGTTGAACAATTTAAAGAAGATGACAGCTCTTTAACAAGTTGTGTATTTGATTCTGAAAACTTAAGTGCTGAAGACTGTGCAGCCAAAATGTCTGAAGATGAAGACGCAATTCCAAGTAGCTGTACCACAGAAGTATTAGAAAATGGAAGTGGAACAGTAGGGGCAACATTATCTCAAGTTTTAAAAGCACCAATTTTAGGATTTGAAAATGCAATAGATGTTGCAATATTCATTATGATTCTAGGTGGCTTCTTAAAAATAATGGATAAAACTAAAGCACTAGAAACTGGAATCAAAGTATTAGTTCAAAAATTACACGGAAGAGAACTTTGGTTAATCCCAATCTTAATGCTTATCTTCTCAATTTGCGGAACTACATATGGAATGTTAGAAGAAACAGTTGGTTTTTATGTGTTACTAGCAGCAACCATGTTTGCCGCTGGAATGGACCCACTAGTAGGTTCAGCAGTTATTCTATTAGGAGCTGGTTCTGGAGTTTTAGGCTCTACAATCAACCCATTTGCAACAGGCGTTGCCTTAAGTTCATTGCCTAGTGGAGTAGCAGCAAATCAAGGTTTAGTAATATTTATTGCTGTTGTACTATGGCTAACAACTTATGCAATATCTACACTATTCGTCTTAGCATATGCTAAAAAAGTAAAGAAAGATAAAGGATCAACAATTCTTTCACTAAGAGAACAACAAAAAGCCGAAAAAACATTCGGAAAATTTGCCGAAGCTTCTAAAGAAAAAGCTCACTTAACTGGAAAACAAAAAGTAACACTATGGTTATTCGCATTAACATTTGTAATAATGATTATCGGATTTATTCCATGGGGAGAATTTAACATTACATTCTTTAATAGTTTTACTGGCTGGCTAACTGGCGAAGCTCTAGGAGATTGGTGGTTCTATGAAGCTGCATTATGGTTCTTCATTATGTCATTAATAATTTCATTTATAAATGGCTATGGAGAAAAAGACTTCGTTGACACATTCGTTGATGGCGCAGATGATATGATCGGTGTAATTCTAGTAATAGCTGTTGCTAGAGGAGCAAGTGTTTTAATGAGTCAGACATTCTTAGATAACTTTATTATCTATAATGCAAGTGACTTCTTATCAAAACTACCAGAAATACTATTTGTACCACTAAATTATGTATTACATATAGTATTATCTATTTTAGTACCATCATCATCAGGAATAGCAACACTATCAACACCAATTATTGCACCACTTACTGCTAACCTAGGTTATAGTACTGAAGTATCAATAATGACCATCGTATCTGCAAATGGTTTAGTAAACTTAATTTCCCCAACTTGCGGAGCTATCATGGGAGGTTTAGCGCTAGCTAAAATAGAATACTCTACATGGTTCAAATGGGCATTTAAAGTAGTTTTAACAATAGCACTTGTTAATATCTTAGTATTAGTATTATTCTCAGTGCTTTAAAATTAACCCTTACAAAAGGGTTTTTTTTATTATAAAATAGTACACTTTTCTTAGGCAAAAGCATAAATTAAATTGAGGGGGAATATAAATGGCTAATCTTAAAGAAATAGTAACTAAAGCAGTTATTGGCAAAAGTAAAAAGAAAAACACTGAAGATATCAAAATCATTACTGAAATAAAAATAGATAAGGTGCTTGGTTGTTGGATCATAAATCATTCATTTAAAGGCGAGAAAAACGAAAGTGGGTACTTAGTAAGAGGAAGTTATGATTTAAATCTTTGGTACTCTTATGATAATAATACCAAAACTAGTGTCTTAGTAAAAACACTTAACTATGAAGAAAAATTTGAAATGAAACTAAAAAATCCAAACGAAGCTACCGATGTAACTGTCAAAGCCCTAACCGCACCAAATGTATCTAAGGCAGATATTAATGAAAATGTAGTAACCTTAAGTGTTGAAAAAGAACTAGGTATTGAAGTTATTGGCGAAACTAAAGTCAAAGTAAATGCTTATGATGAAGCAGATGACTATGAAGAGATAGAAGACGAAGATATTGATATTAAAGAAGACTACCTAAATGATGTCAACCAAAAATAGTTGACATCATGTTTTTTTTTTGCTAATATATTGTTAGAAAAAGGAGGCATATTATAATGGCTGTAAAATTAAGATTAAAAAGAATGGGATCAAAAGCTAGACCTTTTTATCGTATTGTAGCTGCTGATTCAAGAAGTCCAAGAGATGGAAGATTCATCGAAGTTGTTGGAACTTATGCACCAATCTATAAAGAAAACAATATCACAGTAGATGAAGAAAAAGCTATGAAATGGCTAAACAATGGCGCTATCCCAACTGATACAGTAAAAAATATTTTTCAAAAATCTGGCATATGGTCAAAATTCAAAGAAACTAAGAAAAGTGGTAAGTAATTATGCATCAAGATTTAATTAATTTTACTTTAGACTTAGTAAAAAATATTTGTAAAGAACCAGACATGGTAAGTGTTCAAGAATTTAGTGGCGATGATGCTGAAATAATGTTAGAAATCATTGTTCATGAAAGTGATATGGGTGCTGTAATCGGTAGAAATGGTAAAATGGCTAATAGTATTAGAACTCTAGTTCAAGCCTATGCTTATATCCACGAACTAAATCGTGTCAAAATAAATATCGACTCATTTTAAGCCGATATTTTTTTATTTAATAACAGGTTTATTACTAACCTCAAAATTATAAGTATTATCTAAAGTAACTAAATCATATAGTAACGAAGCCGTAAGCTCATACCTTTGTGCTAAAAACTCTTCACTTATCTTTCTACTAATTAAAATATCTGATTTAATACTCTTTAAATATTTCTTTCCCGCCACGTTAAATCCTAAAACTTTAATATATTCTAACTTTAATCGTTCTTTATCCTCTTTAGTAAAGCCAACTAAAATATGCATAAACATTCTCTGAATTCTATTATAAGTATAACGCTTAGACTTAACTCTTAAAATTAAATCATCCAAACTATTAGCTTTGCCAATCTCTTTTTTAATCTTATTTTCTATTCCTTCATCAACCGTTAGATAAATACTCAAATCCTTACTCGTAATTATCTTATATTTTAAAAGTTTAAATAGTAAATCTTTATCTACCTTATTAAATTTAGTGCAAGGCGTATACTTAGAAACATCATCACCATTTAATAATCTATTTCTTACATTTGAAGCACTTACAACTTGCTCATCTAAACTTACATCATGAAAATCATTTGTTCTTTGAATAGTTATAGGCTGAATTTTAAAATCATTTTTAAGAATTGCTTTAATATATGATACCCCAAGTAAATCATTAGGCGTAGAAATAGAAATGCCCACCAAATTATTAATTGTAGTAGGGTAGTTAACACCACTTTTCATCTGCTTATTAACTAAATCATCAAAAGAACTGTCTAACTGCTTTCTAGCACTTTCATAAAGTAAATCTAAATTATTACTTTCACTGCCAAAAATCAGTTTATTTACGCCAAGCTTATTTAAGATAGACACCGCACTTTCAGCAAATATATCCGCTGAATTACTACCAAATACAAAAGGAAGTTCTAGAACTAAATCTACGCCGTACTCTAAACAAATTCGCGTTTTTTCTTTCTTAGATAAAACACTTATCTCACCGCGTTCTAAAAAATAACCATTGACAACAACTATGATGATTGAATCTTTATATAGCTCTCTAACTTTTTTTATTTGATAAATATGCCCATTATGAAAAGGATTATACTCAGCAACTATTCCAATAACATTCATAAAGTTATCCCTCCGTCTTTAATTATAGCAAAACTTTAAAACTTATGATATTATTATTTTGGTGATAATATGAAAAGAAGACTAAAAATATACTTTATCCATTCATCAAGATACGATTACAATAACTTACTATACAAAGACATTTTAAGTAGTCCCATTCTAAATAAACATGAACTAATGCTACCACTGACAAAAACTTACAAAGAAAAATACGCAAAAGACTTAATTAATAAAGCTGACCTAGTAGTAGCTGAAGTCTCAACACCATCTTTTGGCTTAAAGCTAGAACTTAAATGGCTAAGTCAAGTAGAAAAACCAAAACTATTCTTTTCATTAAATAATAACTTGCCCAAAAGCTTAAAAAAATATGTTCAAGAAATCTCTTTTACAAACAACGATATAACCTTTATTAAACTAATTGAAAATTTTGTTCAAAAGTATGATCAAATGACTGAAGAAGAAGCTAACGACCCTGTAATAAACTTAGGACAGCTAAACTAAGTTTTTTTCATTTCCTAAGCGTAAAGAGAAAAATTTGAAAAAGTAACTAAAATTTGCTATACTTATAAAGCAATTACCAAACTTGTAATTTAATTTAAAATATAGAAAGAGGAATTTTATGAGTAAAATAAAAATTTTTGGTATGGGTGGACTTAACGAAAATGGTAAGAACACTTATATTATAGAAGTAGATAATAAAATATTTGTATTTGATGCTGGTTTAAAATTTGCAAACGACAGTATGTACGGAGTAGATTATATTTTACCAGACTATTCATATCTAGAAAAAAATAGTAAAAAAATAGTTGGAGTTTTTATCACTCACGCACACCCAGAAAGTTATGGCGGAGTATCAGACTTAATTAAAGACATTCCTGATATTAAGATTTATGCGACTAAATATACTATCAATCAAATGAAACTAGAAGGAATTAATGATAAAAACTTAAATCTAATAGAAGCCCACAAAAAGATTGTTTTTGATAAAGATTTAAGCGTATTTCCAATAAATGTTAATCATTCAGTGCCAGATGCTGTTATGTATGTTCTAAATACTAAAGATGGTGCTATCGCCTATACTGGTGACTTTATTATCGATCCATCAATGATGGGAGCATATAATATGGACTTAGGGAAAATTGCTTACGTCGGTAAACAAGGTGTTTTAGCACTATTATGTGAATCATCATTTTCAGAAAACATTGGCCACACTAGTCCAAGCCATCACATGAGTTCATTTTTTAAAAACGTTATCAATAAAGCAAATGGTAGAGTAATCTTTAGTGTTCTTCATATCCATCTTTATACTATTGAAGGCATCTTTAATGCTGCTAGAAATACTCATCGTAAAATTGTCATCATGGGTAAGAAACTGCAAAACATTATCAATATGGCTATTAAAGAAAAATATATGACAGTCGGCGAAAATCTAATTGGTGATTTATCAAATATTGAAGATGAAAATGCTATCTTACTAGTATGTGATGATCGTTCTCATCCCTATAACGCCATAGAAAAAATAGTAGCTGGCAATGATAAATTTATCAAACTAAGAAGCAGTGACACTTTCTGTTTTGCTGAACCAAAATATGATGAAAACGAAAAAATTATCGTAAAATTAGAAAATGAACTAGCATACAAAGGAATTAATACAATTAGTATTCCTAAAGATAAAGGCATTTCCCTTCATGCTTCATCGGAAGACTTAATGCTAATGATAAATCTTCTAAAACCCAAATACTTCATGCCAGTAAAAGGCGAGTACCGCTACATGGTTGGAGCAGCAAACTTAGCAAGTGACTTAGGTTACAAAAAAGAAAATATCTTACTAAAACAAAATGGTGATATAGTAACTATCACTAATAAAAAACTAGAAGATAACTTTGAGCACATGTTTATAGATGATGTTTTAATTGATGGAACAAGCTCTGATGATGTAGGTGACCTAGTAATCAAAGATAGAGAAATGCTATCAGAAAATGGTATTGTTCTAGTAAGTGCAACTTTATCTAAAAAAGATAAACATGTTATCGTGGGTCCTGAAGTAACTACAAGAGGTTTCATCTACGTTAAAGACAGTAAAGAAATGATTGAAGAAATTAAAAGAATATCCCTAGAAGTAATTATCAACAACACCAATAACGGCTACGTAGATTATAACAACATCAAAGCCGAAATAAGAGAGAAACTAGGTAAATACTTCTACGTAGAAACTGAATGTAAACCAATGATAATCGCTGTAATTCAAGAAATATAAGAGGAAGTAACATGAAAAAAAATAATAAAGAAATTAGAAAAGAAATCAAAACTAAAAGTGGAAAAACTATCAAAGAATTTAAAGAATTTATCTCTAAAGGTAACGTAATAGACCTAGCAGTAGGTGTAATTATTGGTGGGGCTTTTAGTAAAATTGTCTCATCACTAGTAAATGACATCGTCATGCCTTTAATTGGTATCGTAATTGGTGGTATTAACTTAACAAATCTTACCCTAAAACTAGGGGATGCTACGGTAAACTATGGTGTATTTTTACAAAACATCCTAGACTTTCTAATAGTAGCACTATGCATCTTTATATTTGTAAAAATAATTAATAAATTTAATCGTAAAAAAGAAACACCACCAGCACCACCTAAAAAAGATGATAAAACTATTCTTTTAGAAGAAATAAGAGATTTACTAAAAAAGAAATAAATCTTTACAAAAGTCTTACATAATAGACTTTTTCTTTTTCATCAAATAAAGTATAATTCTTTTGTGAGGTAGAAAATGAAGAAGTTTTTAAGTTTAATAATCCTAATTAGTGTATTTAGCCTATACACATATATAAATGAAAATAATAAAGTACCAGATACTTTAAGTGCTACGAATATAACTATGGAAAATATTCCCGCATACACTGACAAAGCCTATATCGAAATAAACAATAATGAGCCAAGCTTTAATAGTTTAACAACTGAGTCTTTTGAACTTTATGGTGATTTAGATGATCTTGGTAGGTGTACTGTTGCGTATGCATCTCTAGGAAAAGACTTGATGCCAACTGAAAAACGTACTGGTATCGGCATGATTAAACCAAGTGGCTGGCACACAGTCAAATACGATATAGTTGCTGGTAAATACCTATATAATAGATGTCATCTAATTGGCTTTCAATTAACTGGCCAAAATGCCAACAAAAACAATTTGATAACCTGCACAAGACAAACCAACAGTCAAACTATGCTAGAATTTGAAAATAAAGTAGCAGACTATATTAAAGAAACAAACAATCATGTTATGTACCGTGTTACCCCAATCTTTGAAAACGAAAACCTTCTAGCAAGTGGAATTCACATGGAAGCCTTAAGCGTTGAAGATAACGGAGCCGGATTAAAATTCAATGTCTACGTCTATAATGTTCAAGACGGAATTGAAATAAATTACCTAAATGGAGATAGTAAATTAAAATAGTTGTCAATAAAATGTCTAAAATTAACCTATAACGATGTTTTATTAAAAAAATTATATTATATTAGTATTAATAGGAGAGTGATTAAAATGTTATATCCATCAGTTGATAAAATCTTAAATCAAATTGACAGTAAGTACAAATTAGTTCATGTAATAGCAACTCGTGCCAAACAAATCCAGGAAACTGGCTGGTTACAAATGAAAGAAAACGAATATAAAAACAAAAAGGAACTAGGTAGAGCACTAGAAGAGATAGAAGCCGGACTAATCAAGATAAAATAGGGAAATAAACCTATTTTTTCTTTATAAAAAAACTAAATTATACTATAATAAATGTAGGTGAAATATATGAAAAAAGTTATTCTAATTGATGGAAATAATCTAATGTTTAGAAGCTACTATGCAACCCTTTATAGTGGCTCTATTATGAAAAATAGCAAAGGTGTAGTAACTAATGCCCTATATGGTTTTACAACCATGATTAATAAAATAATTGAAGAAGAAAAGCCCAAATATATGGCCGTAGCGTTTGACATCGGTAAAAATTTTAGACACGAAAAATATGACCATTATAAAGAAGGAAGAAGAGAAACCCCTGAAGATTTAAAATCTCAAATGGTAATTGCTCGCAAAATATTAGACGCTATGGGTATTAAACACTATGAAGTAGAAAACTTTGAAGCAGATGATATCATTGGTACTATCGCTGCCTATGCTGATAAAGACCCAGAGTTTGACGCAACAATTGTCTCATCAGATCGTGACCTATTGCAGTTAATAAGCGATGTAGTAGATGTAAAACTCCTAAAACAAAAAGGCTACGTAAGATATAATCCAGTGACATTTAAAGAAGACTATGGCATCGACCCAATAAGAATAATTGATCTAAAAGCCTTAAGTGGTGATGCATCTGATAACGTTCCTGGTGTTAAAGGAATTGGTGAAAAAACGGCTTTAAAACTTTTAAAAGAATATGGCTCTCTAGAAAACATCTATGCAAATATTGACATGATTAAAGGTAGTGTCCATGACAAACTAGTAAACGACCGTGACAGTGCTTTCTTTAGTAAAGACATTTGTACTATTTATAAAGAAGTACCTCTAAAAGATGAATTAAAAGACATGGTATATACTGGAAGCACACCAATGCTAGATGAACTATTTGCAGAACTAGAGTTTTATTCACTACTAAAAAAGATTCCTCAAAAAGAAAAAAACTATCAAAAAGAATACAAAATTCTAAAAGATGTAAACGAAATAAAAAAAGACAAAATTATTTCTTATTATATAGAATGTGACAAAGAAAACTATCACCTAGCAAATATTCTTGGCGCCGGCGTATATGATGGTGAAAACTTATTTTACGTAGAAAAAGAAAAAGTTAAAGAAGTTATTGATTATATAAAGGACAGTATAAAATATACCTACGATCTAAAAAAGAATATGATATTACTAAAAGACTTTAACTTAAATACTATCTTTGATAATATGATAGCAACTTACCTTTTAAACTATCAAATCAAAGAAGACCTAGCTTACTTAATGAACAATGAAGGCATTGATGTTCCTTTTTATAGTGATGCTCTAAAAAATGAAGAAGACCTAAAAATAGCCGTAACTTTAAAAGCTAAATACATTTATGATACAAGAGATGATCTTATCAAAAAACTAAAAATGGAAGAAATGTTTGACTTATTTAACAATGTAGAAATGCCTCTAGTTAAAGTTCTAGCAAAAATGGAATTTAACGGAATTAAATGTGACAAAGACATTCTAAAAACTATGAATGATGAAGTAGGCAAGAAAATAGAGAACATCCAAAATGAAATATATTCTTATGCTAAAGAAGAATTTAATGTATCTAGTCCAAAACAATTAGGTGTAATTCTCTTTGACAAAATGGGACTACCATATCCTAAAAAGCTTGTAAAAAATAAATCATACAGTACTGATGCCAGCATCCTAGAAAAACTAATTGGTGTTCATCCAATCATTGAACTAATTCTTGAATATCGTAATTTAGCAAAATTAAAAAGTACTTACCTAGAAGGTTTAAACAACTATATTTTAGCTGATGGTAAAATTCATACAATCTACAAACAAACCTTAACAAGAACAGGTAGACTATCAAGTGCTGAGCCAAACCTTCAAAACATTCCAACTAGAGATGAAACAGAGCGTAAAGTACGTAAAGCATTCATCCCTGAAAAAGACATCTTTGTAAGTGCTGACTACTCTCAAATAGAACTAAGAGTCTTATCACACATCAGTAACTCTGAAGAAATGATTAACGCTTTTAAAAACGATGAAGACATTCATAAAGCTGTCGCAAGTGATATTTTTGATGTTCCTAAAGAAGAAGTAACAAAATCTATGAGAAGAACAGCTAAAGCCGTAATTTTTGGAATTGTTTATGGTATCAGTGGTTTTGGCCTAGGTGAAAACTTAAATATCAAACCAGTAGATGCCAAAAAGTTTATTGACAAATACTTAGAAAAATATCCAGGCGTCAAAAAATATATGGATGAAATCAAAGAAGAAGCCCATATCTATGGCTCAGTAAGAACTTTATTTAACCGCAAAAGAACCATAGAAGAACTAAATAATAAGAACTACATGATTAAAATGGCTGGTGAAAGAATAGCCCTTAACACGCCAATCCAAGGAACAGCCGCCGACATCATAAAAATGGCAATGATTAAAATAGACGAAAAAATGACCGAAGAAAACTTTCAAAGTAAAATGCTCTTACAAATTCACGACGAACTTGTATTTGACGTAGTAAACAGTGAAAAAGAAAAACTAGTTAACTTAATTAAAACTGAAATGGAAAACATTGTCAGTCTAAAAGTTCCTCTAAAAGTAAGTATTGACTCAGGGACTGACCTTTACGAAGCAAAGTAGGAGATAATTATGCCAGAATTAGCAGAAGTAAGAACCGTAGCAAGCACCCTAAAAAGAAAACTTATTGGTAAAACCGTTACGGACACCATCATAATTTATCCTAAAATCATTGAACCAGAAAGCATGCCCCTAAATAATTTAATAGGCTGCACTTTAAAAGACATTGAAACGAAAGGCAAATACTTATTATTTAACTTTGGCACGCTTACCTTAATAAGTCATTTAAGAATGGAAGGTAAATACTTCATTAAAGAAAAAGCTGACCCCATTGAAAAACACGAGCACATTATAATTAACTTTGACAACGTTTCTCTAAGGTATCATGACACTAGAAAGTTTGGTAGAATGTGCATCGTAAATAAGGAAGATATCATGAATTATCCAGCCCTAAAAAAGCTAGCTGATGAGCCATTTACAATGGACAAAGAAAAACTTTACTCTCACATTCACGCCAAAAGCAAACCCATCAAAAGTTTACTTTTAGAACAAGACATCATCGCCGGCCTAGGTAACATCTATGCTGATGAAGTACTATATCAATCAAAAATTAGTCCATTTAGACTAGGTAATACAATCACTTTAGAAGAATGTGACAACATTATAACTAGTGCCAAAGAAATTTTAACCAAAGCAATAGAAGAAGGTGGAACAACCATTAAAAGTTACACCTCATCCCTAGGCGTAATTGGAAACTATCAAAATTTTCTAAAAGTCCATAAAAAAGAAGGACAAGCCTGCAAATGCGGCACTATCATTAAAAGAATCAAGTTAGGTGGTCGCAGTACTTATTACTGTGAAAACTGTCAAAGATAAAAAAATAGCTAAGTAGAGCTAAAACTTTTAGTATAAATAATAAAATAAATATGATAAAATGATAATAGAGGTATAGTTATGAGTGATAAAACAAGTATGGTTTTAGGAATTATCTATATTATTGTGGCAATTATTTTAATTGTCTTATGTTTAGTGCTTGTTGATAAACACAACAAAAAGAAATACGAAGAAATCTTAAGAGAACTAGAACGTAACAAAAATCTTATATTATCTGGCTCAATTCTTACAGAACTAAACAAACTATCAACTTTAATCAATAACAAAGATCTAGAAAAAAGTTATATAATTTGGCAAAATCGTTATAAAAAGATTAAAGAAGAAGATATTCCAGACTTAGATGATAAACTAAACGAATTAGAAAATCTCTTTAAAACACGCAAGTTTCGCAAAATAAACGAAGCAATCGCAAAACTAGAACTAGAGCTTTACTACGTAAAATCCAAAAGCGAATTCTTACTTAGAGACATCAAAGAAATAACTTTAAGCGAAACCAAAAATAGAGAAATAATCACAAGACTAAAAAAAGATTACCGCGAAATATATCTAAAATATCATCATAATATAGATGACTATGAGCTAATAAAAAAAGCTATTGAACTCCAATTTGAAAACGTAGATAAACTATTTGCATCTTTTGAATTAACAATGGAAAATAATGCCTATGCCGAAGCACCTAAAATAGTAAAAGCCCTAGATGATGCCGTAGGTAACCTAAAAGTTGTAATAGATGAGTCTCCTAGTGTCATTGTTATGGGCAAAAAACTAATTCCTGAAAAAATTGCTGACATTGAAAGAATCAGTAATAAACTAATTAGTGAAGGCTATAACTTAGACTATCTAAATATTGACTATAATATCTCAGAAGCCGAGAAAAAAATTGCTGATGTTTTTGATAGACTAAACGTCCTAAATCTAACTGACAGTGTAATGGAACTAGAAACCATCGTAAACTACTTTGATGAACTATATAATGACTTTGAAAAAGAAAAAGATAGCAAAAAAGCCTATGAAGAAAATGCCCGTAAAATTGGAGTTAAATGCAAAAAGCTCCTAGCAATCATCAAGAACTTAACATCAAAAATAGAAGACATCAAATATAGCTATGACTTAAACGATGATGAAGTAAAAATTATAGATGAACTAAATTTAAATATCAAATCCATTCAAAGTGACTACGAAGTTGTAGTAGAAAACTATCGTAATAAATCTTTCGCATACTCAAAACTAAACGATGAACTAGTTAATCTAAACTTCCGTCTAGTTAAAGAAGAAGACAAACTAGAACTAACACTTAGAAATCTAAGCAGTCTAAAAGAAGATGAAATTCGTGCAAGAGAGCAGTTAGATGAAATTAGAGAAATCTTTAAAAAATGTGAAAACGCTCTATTATCATACAAACTACCAGTAATTCCTAAAGAATACTACACTGAAACTCTAGAAGCATCTGATGCCCTAGATAATATGATAAATGAACTAAACAAAAAACCAATATCTATTAAAGTATTAAATATTCGTGTAGATACAGCAAGAGACCTAGTCTTAAAACTATACAAAACAACAACAGACTATATTAAAGCCGCTAGACTAAGTGAAAATACTATTGTCTATGGAAACAGATTTAGAAGTGAAAACATCAAAGTCGATGCTGGCCTTGCAAAAGCTGAAAAAGAATTCTATAAAGGAAATTATAAAAATAGTCTAGAACTAGCAATAAACGCTGTAAGCGAAGCTGATCCAGACATTCACAGTAAAATATTAAAAGTAAGTAATAAATAAGCGTCAAGCTTATTTTTGCTCATGTAAACAAATAAAGGAGTAATTAAAAATGATATATTTAGATTATAGTAGTACAACCCCAGTACTTAAAGAAATACTAGAAAGCTTTAACAAAGTAAGTACTGACTATTTTGCCAATCCTAATAGTCTTCATTCACTTGGAATTAAATCCCATGAACTTCTTTTAAATGCCACAAAACAAATAAGTAGCTTACTAAAAATTAAAGAAAACGAAGTAATCTATACAAGTGGTTCAACCGAAAGTAACAATATGGCAATTATCGGTCTAGCCCTAGAAAAAGGCAAAAGAGGCTCACACATTCTAACCAGCAAACTAGAACATGAAAGCATCTATGAAATTTGTTCTTACCTAGAAAAAAATGGTTTTATCATTGACTATGTAAACAACGATGAAAATGGCATAATTGACTTTGAAGACCTAAAAAAGAAAGTAACGAGTGATACAATTTTAGTTACAATAGGCGCTGTAAATAGTGAAATGGGCATCAGACAACCCCTAAAAATAATCAAACAAGTAATTAATAAAGAAAACCCTAACTGTATATTTCACAGTGATATGACTGCTGCCGTCGGTAAAATACCAATCAATCTTGCAGACGTAGACATGGCATCATTTGACAGTCAAAAAATCTATGGAGTTAAAGGAATTGGTATGCTATACAAAAATACTAAAGTCAAAATAAAACCATTATTCTATGGCTCAAAAAACGAACTAAGACCAGGAACCCCAATAGTTCCACTAATCGCATCTTTCTCTAAAGCCCTAAGAATTGCCTTAGAAGACATACCAGCTAAAAACGAAAAAGTAACTAAACTAAACGAAAAAATCTGCAATAAATTAAAAGAATATCCAAAGATACTAATCAATAAAAATAAAAATACCATTCCTTATGTACTAAATATAAGTCTAATGAACATTAAACCAGAAACCTTTATTCACGCCCTAGAAAAACATGAAGTTTATGTTGGTAGCAACACTGCCTGTGCTAGTGGTAAAATGAGCCCGACTGTATTTAACCTATATCGTGATAAAGTAAGAGCACTTACTACCATTAGAATTAGTTTATCTTACTTAACAACCACCGAAGAAATAGATGAATTCTTAAAAATCTTTAATAATGTCTATACCAAACTAAGCGAGCTAGCAGACAAAGCCCAATAAAAAAGTATTTACTACCAAAAAATCCGTGTTATAATAATTAACGTTTACAAAGGAGTTACCATGGAAAAAATAATAATAATTAAATACGGTGAACTAACTACCAAAAAAGATAATATTAATTTTTTTATAAATGCCTTAAGAGATAATATAAAAAAATCTCTAAAAGATATCGATAACAAGATTATCTATGACCACGGCAGAATGTTTATTGAAACAAGCAACTACGAAAACGTTTTAAACATCTTAAAAAAAACATTCGGCATTCATGAAATAAATATCGGCTATAAACTAAAAACTAACAGCTTAGAAGAAATAAATGCTGAACTACTAAACTTACTCAAAGACAAAGAATTTAAAACTTTCAAAGTAACTACTAAAAGAAGTGATAAATCATACCCAATAAATAGTATGGAAATAAGTAAAAAAGTAGGAGGTACCATTCTAAAGAATATCTCAAATATAGAAGTAGACGTTCATAACCCAAACCTAGAAATAAATATTGAAATCAGAAAGAATGAAGCCTATATCTATTTTGAAAAAATCAAAGGTATCGGTGGTTACCCAGTTGGCACCCTAGGAAAAGGCCTGCTGATGTTAAGTGGTGGTATTGACTCACCAGTAGCTGGCTACCTTGCTATGAAAAGAGGAATTAAATTAGAATGCATATACTTTGATAGTCCTCCTCATACCAGCAAAGAAGCCTTAAACAAAGTAAAAGAACTAGCAAGCATCTTATCTACTTACCAAAATGATATTAAACTTCACATCATTCACTTTACCGAAATTCAAGAACAAATCTATAAAAACTGTCCAAAAGAATATATGATCACAATCATGAGAAGGCAAATGTATCGCATCGCTGAACTACTAGCAAGAAGAGAAAACTGTAAATGTATTATTAATGGTGAAAGTATTGGCCAAGTAGCAAGTCAAACCCTAACCAGCATAAGTACTATTAACGAGGTTATAACAACTCCAGTAATAAGACCAGTATGCTGCCTAGATAAACTAGAAATTATAGACATTGCCAAAAAGATAGATACTTATGAAACCAGCATTTTACCATACGAAGACTGCTGTACTATCTTTGTTCCTGAACATCCCGTAATTAACCCCGAAAGAAAACTAGCAAGAACATACGAAGAAGCCTTTGACTTTAGAACTCTAAACTTACAATCAGTAAAAAATAAAAATACTATTAAATTACCTGAAGAAAAATCTGAGTTTTCTAATATTTTATAAAAATCTACCCATAATATAATGGGTGGTTAAAAGTGAAAGATTATAGTGTATTAAAAAAAGAAAGATTAAAAGACTACACTAACGATTATGGCTACAACTTTAAAGAAATAGAACCAGATATATTCAAAGAATATTTTAAACCCCATAATCAAAACTTTACTAATATCAAAAGAAAATAATATGACAACCACACGTCATATTTTTTCTTGCCTAAGTCATTGACACACGCAAGTAAGGATCTATGTGAGAAAAAAAGTTTAATCATTTTTGCATGAACACTGTCAAATGATGGAGTCCTATTTTTTTGTTAAAAATTCAAAAAATGACATATTAGTTTAATAAAAGTGGTAAAACTCTTTTTTTTTTGATAAAATTAAAACGGGTGAAAGAAATGAAAATTTTAAGTGTAAATGCTGGATCATCTTCATTAAAGTTTACTTTATTTGAAATGCCAGAAGAAAAAGAAATAATAAGTGGGGTTTTTGAAAGAATAGGAGAAGAAACATCTTTATATTCAATTAAAATGAATGGTGAAAAAATTAAAAAAGACTGCGTTTTAAAAAATCATGAAGAAGCAGTAAAAATTTTAACAGAAGAATTAATCAATTATAATGTAATAAAAGACTTACATGAAATTGGTGGAGTAGGACATAGAGTAGTTCATGGTGGCGACAAGTATGCCGACAGTGTAATAATTACTGAAGATGTAACAAACACTATCCGTAACTTATTCCATCTAGCACCATTACATAATCCATCAAATCTAATGGGAATTGAAGCATTCCAAGAATTTATTCCAGATGCTAAAGAAGTAGCTGTATTTGATACTGGCTTCCATCAAACAATGCCAAAAGAAAATTACATGTATGCAGCACCTTACGAATGGTATGAAAAATATGGTGTAAGAAGATACGCATACCATGGAATTAGTCATCAATATATTACTGAGTACATGCAAAATTATTTAGGTAAGAAAGATGTAAATCTAATTACTTGTCACTTAGGTGGTGGCTGCTCAATGTATAGTATTAAAGATGGAAAATGCTTTGATACATCAATGAGCTTCTCAACTAACTCAGGACTAATCATGGGAACTCGTTCAGGAGACATTGATGCATTTATCGTTCCTTATGTTATGAAAGAATCAGGAATGACTATGGAAGAAGTACTTGACAGCTTAAATAAAAAAGGTGGACTTCTTGGTGTATCAGGAATCAGTAATGACTCAAGAGACATTGAAGAAGGTGTAGAATCAGGAAATGAAAGATGCATTTTAGCTCAAGAACTATTTACAAACAGAATAGTTGGCTACATTGGCAAACTAGCAATCTTCATGGACAAAATAGATGCAATCTGCTTTACTGGTGGAATTGGTGAAAACTCAAGTATGACAAGAAAAGATATAATTAATAAATTATCTAAACTAGGAATTGTCTTAGACGAAGAAGCTAATAACACTCGTGGCAAATTCACATTAATTACTAAAGAAGAATCTAAAATACCATGCTACATAGTTCCTACTAACGAAGAACTAATGATAGCAAAAGATACATACAACTTAGTAAAATAGAAATAAGGAGGGAAGTTAATTGAAAGAAAAAAGTATATATAAAAAAATTAGTAAATACGATAATATAGTATTAGCAAGGCATATAGGACCTGACCCAGACGCGGTATGCAGTCAGCTAGCCTTAAAAGAATCTATTAAATTAACTTTTCCTAATAAAAATGTTTATGCAGTAGGCTTAAGTGTATCAAGATTTAAATATTTTGGCGCACTAGATCACATAGATGATAGTACCCTAGAAAACGCACTTTTAATCGTACTAGACGTTCCAAATATCGCTCGTATAGATGGTGCAAATATCAAAAATTATGCAGAAGTAATTAAAATAGACCACCATCCCTATGAAGACAAAATGGGCAAACTAGAAATTGTTGATACAACATCATCTTCTACCTGTGAATTAGTTTCATTACTAATAAATAAAACTAAACTAAAAATGAATGACAAAATAGCTGAAAACCTATATTTAGGTCTGGTTGCTGACTCAGATAGATTCTTACTATCTACGACAACATCAAGAACTTTAGATGTTGCCTCATACTTAGTAAAAAATTATAATATAGATCTAAAAGAAAGCTACAAACATCTATATGATAGACCACTAAATGAATTTCGTTTTCAAGGCTACCTAGCAATTAATATGACTGTAACCGAAAATGGCTTTGCTTACATGAAAATAACCAATGAAATGATTAAAGAATTCGGTGTTGATGCTGGAAGTGCCTCTAACATGGTAAATAATTTTAATTACATTAAAGAAGTTATTGCCTGGTCATTTGTCTCATACGACGAAAAACAAGAACTTTACAAAGTAAATATACGTTCAAGAGGACCAGTTATTAATGAAATAGCTTCACACTTTAACGGTGGAGGTCATAAATTTGCCTCAGGTGCAAGAATAAAAAATGAAGATGACATAAACAAACTATTTAAAGAACTAGATGAAGCTTGTAAGACTTATAAGGAGACTAACGCATAGTCTTCTTTTTTTCTTTAAATATTTAATATACTTTGATAAAATATAACTAGAAGGTGATATACAAATGAAAGACTTAAAAGTAGTATTTATGGGTACACCAATCTTCAGTGTCCCAATCCTAGAAAACCTAATAAAAAATACCAATGTTGTATTAGTAGTAACTCAAAAAGATGCTCCTGTTGGCAGAAAAAAAATTCTAACTCCATGTGAAGTAAAAAAATGTGCCTTAGAACACAACATCAATGTCTTTAGTCCAGCAAACATTAAAGAAGACCATCAAATAATTAAAGACTTAAATCCTGATGTTATTATAACCTGTGCTTATGGTCAAATAATCCCCAAAGAGGTCTTAGATATCCCAAAATATAAATGTATTAACATCCATGCATCGCTATTACCAAAATATCGAGGCGGAGCACCAATCCATAGAGCAATCATGGACGGGGAAACCAAAACCGGCATTACTTTAATGTACATGGACGAAAAGATGGATAGTGGAGATACTTTAGTACAAGAAAAAGTAGAAATAACTAAAAATGATAATATAGAAACTCTATCACTAAAACTATCTAATTTAGGATCAACCATGATTATCAAATACCTAGAAGATATCATAACTGGTAAAATAAAAGGCGAAAAGCAAGATGAAAGCAAAGTAACATTTGCTAAAATAATTAAAAGAGCAGATGAACAACTTAACTTCTTAGAAAGTGCCACTGCAAACTTCAACAGATTTAGAGCATTATCACCAAGTCCGCTTCCATACTTTATCCTAGATGAAAAAGAATATAAAGTAGCTGAGTGTGAAGTCACTAGTGAAACAGGAACGCCAAATACTATTATTAAAGAAGAAAAAGATAGTATTACCATCGCGTGCCAAGAAAATAGTCTTAAAATAACCAAAATTAAACCAGTTGGTAAAAACATTATGACAATTAAAGAATTTAAAAACGGTTATAAAGAAAATCTCTTAGGAAAGAAAGTAAACTAATATGAAAGAATTAAAAAATCTATGGCAAAATCCTCAATATCAAGCACTAATAAAACTACTTTTATGGGCAATCTTTTTTATAATACTAATTTTACTTATGCGCTTATCACCAAAATTAGATGACGGCGAAAAAAAAGAAGTAGAAACTCCAAAGATAACCTACAAAGAAATAAAAAATAAATTTGTTTCATCAAAATTAGAAATAGAATATCAAGTAAACGAAGAAGAAGGTAAACTAATCTATCAAGATAATACCCTTTATTCATCACAAACTAGTAATCTAAACGAAGAATACTTAAATCCAGCTAAATTAATAAATTTATTAGATGCAAACGAATACATCCTAAAAGTAAAGGATGAAGAAAATGTGTATATCTATGACATCAACGAAACTAAAATAGAGGTTTCAACCAAAGAAGATAAAATAACAAAAGTCACAATTACAGGGGCTACTGACACGTATAATATAACTTATAAATATGAATAAAGAGGTAATATGAAAAATAAAAAAATTCAAATAATTAAAATAATAATAGTAGGTATAATATTTATTTTAATAAACAATAAAATAACTGGCTTTAACATTAAAAGCATAATAACTGACATTGTGCTTTTTATAGGTATAGCAATAATCGTGTTTTATGTTGGCACTAAAAGAAAAAATCCAAACATTGATTTTGAAAACTTAAAAAATCAAGATTGTGAAGATAAGCTGGAACTAATGGGACTAACCACAAGTGAATTCAAAAATCAAGCTTTTAAAATATTTACTGACACACTAACAGCATATATGAATTTTGATGAAGAAACCTTAAAACAAAATGTTACTGGTCAAACATACTTTAACTATCTAAACGAACTTGAAACACTAAAACAAAGAAATGAACAAAATATCTTAAAAGACTTTGAAAAAATCGAAATTAAAATTCCAGCAGCAGAAGAAGACAACGATGTAACAGTTATTATGGCATACATACATATCATATTATATGATTACATAATTGATACAAACACTAATAAAGTGATAAAGGGAAGTTCTACCAGTAAAGTAGACAAAGAATATATGGTAACTTTTGCTAAAGATTCTAGTAATGACCCATTAGTAATCTGCCCAAATTGTGGTGAAAAAATCGTAGTTCATGAAAATGGTAGATGTGAATATTGTAACGCAGTAGTAGATTATATACCTGATAGATTCATAATAACAAACATCGAGTGCAATAAATAATTGACCAACATTTAAAAATATTATAGAATATTATTAGAAAAAATAGGTGAGAATTATGAACGAAAATATAGTCAAATCTAAAGAAAATAGAAGAAAAATATATATATCACTATTAGTGACTGTAATCTGCCTTATTGGTCTTACGTACGCACTATTTACGATATTTTTAAAACAAACAGAAAATAATAGTCTAGCAACAAGAACCTGTTTTAGTACATCTTTAACTGAAGCAACAAGCAAGATAACATTAGACAAAGCTTATCCTTTAACCCACGAAAAAGGCTTAGAAACAACACCTTTTACTTTCAAATTAACAAATAACTGTGATAAGCCAGTAAAAGTATACGTTACAATAGATAGCACATACAGAACTAGTACTAGTTCATCATATTTAAGTGATAGTTATATAAGAGAAAATATAAATTTAAAAGGAGAAACAACCGCACCCTCAGTAATATTAACAGAACAAACTTTAAAAGAAATAGATAATGGCAATCAAGGTTATGTAATAAAAGAAACTTGGCTAGAAGCTAATGAAGAAAAAGAATATGACTTAAGACTATGGATGGATGAAAGCGTAACCGTAGAACAAGGTTTAAATAAAACCTGGAAAGGTAGCGTAGTAGTTAGTGCGGTAGCAGAAACTAAGTTACCAACTTGGGATAACCCTGAAGATGGGACATTACTTGCAGCAATCAAAAATAAAAACACTGTTACTACACCTACAACAACACCTGGTGCCGAAATTTCAGGAGATACTGAGGCATTACTAGCAAGCACAGCAGATGACTACGGGACATCTTATTATTTTAGAGGTGCAGTAGAAAATAATTACGTTGAATATGCCAATATGTGCTGGAGAATAGTAAGAGTTACAGGCAATGGTGCTATAAAATTAGTTCTATATAATTATAATGGATTAACCACCACTAATAATACTCCAACAAGTAGTACTCCCTGTAATGCGACAGGTGAAGATTATGCTCTAGCTAGATACGAGGGAAATACCTATAAATCAATATTTAATGTTGCTTCTAGCGATAATGCTTATGCTGGCTTTATGTATGGTACGACAGGTGCAAGTAGTTATGCAGATGCTCATGCTAATACTACTCCAAGTACGATATTAACTAATTTAAATAAATGGTATACGAATATACTTTCTAAACAAACTAATTTTAACAAAGAACAACTAGCAGATACAATCTGGTGTAATGATAAAAGTGTAGTAACAGATGGAGCATTTAATCCATCTCCCAGTATTATCGGAAATGTTGGAACCAACTACGGATTTGGAACAAATATAAACTATTATGGTAGTTATTATAGATTGTTATCTGCTAGTGAAAGTTCTGGAAAAGGCCCCAACTTAATATGCCCAAATGATAATAATGGTGGGAAATTATCTAAATTTACTGTAAGTGATACAGAATATGGTAATGGAGCTTTAAAAAATTACGCTAAAATTGGACTACTAACATCAGATGAAGTAGCATTTGCTGGTGGTGCTATTGAAAAAACAAATTCAACGTATTATTTAGGGAAAAATACTAATCCAAGTTATTGTTGGACTTTATCTCCTGATATTTTTTCTAAATTTGGTGAATCTGGCTTGTTTTATGGTACTTTACTTAGCGATGTAGGGGTTGAAAGTAGTTTTGGATTATGTCCATCGCTATCACTTGTCTCAGATATCAAAATATCATCAGGCACTGGTACAGCAACCGCCCCATACAAAATAGCCGCTTAATTTAAATTAATAATTAATCACAAAGTCTACCATACATCGTAGACTTTTTTCTTTTTTTTTAGTACA
>OIZL01000178.1_pt1 | contig 55002 bp, 49 predicted proteins | sample 1588541 | NCBI WGS metagenome assembly OIZL01 (sample SAMN03283285) | human gut metagenome | biome: human-associated habitat; material: feces | host: Homo sapiens | place: Peru | collected 2012 | reverse complement strand
AAAACTTAGAAATAGTTAGAGACTTTGTATATAATGTAGGTAAAGAAATAGGTGCTATATTTGATACATTATGGACTCATGGAAATGAAGAAAGATTAGAGTATTTACTTGAAATAGAAAGTAAGAAACAGGACAATAAAAAAGAAACTTCTATTAAGGAAGTTGAAGATCTAGACTTTACATTTATAGATGTAGATAATGAAGAGATAAAGGATTTATTTTTGTTTAAAGGATTAGATGCTGAAATCACTGATTTTGCACTATGTACTGGGGGAATTTATGCAGATAATGATGGCGTTAATAATGGTTACTACTGGACAATAACTTATAAAAACTTATCCTCAAATTATGGCCCTATAGATAAATCGACTATTGTAGCGATTGATAGTGAAGGGGAGGAAATAGCAGTAGACATTAATAAAAACGCCTATAGTGCAAGGCCTCTTCTAATTAACGCATCAAGCTATGAAACAGTAAATAAATTTTTAGGTAATCATTATATAACAGATGATCACAAACCAGTAATTGAGTTTGGAGAATATCCTCAAGATGCTGTTTCACTTGGAATGCAAAACAAATTAAAAAAGTTATATAGAGAAAATAAACTAGAATTAACTGAAAATTACTATACAATTTATGATAATAAAAGCTATGATAAAACTTCTCCTAATTTAGAAGATTTAAATAAACAAATTACTTTTGAATATATTTATAATGGCAAAAAATATGTAAGAGTTAATGGGAATTTTGCTGATGGAGGAGCTACATTATCTAATGATAATAGCTATGAAGACGGAGAGGAAATTTGGATAGAAGTTAGGCCGATTGAATGGTATTTATATAAAAATAACGAAGGCCAATATTGCTTGCTAAGTTTAAAACTCTTATTTGCAGGAATACCTTTTGACATTAATGAAACTTATAATGGAGACTTTGAAAATACATTTATAAAGAAATTCATGGATGAAGAATTTTCTAAAGATATATTAAGAGGACAAACTCTTAAAAAAAATGATGTAAATATTAAAAAATTAAAAAAATAATAAAGTTATACCATAATACATTAAAATATGGTATAATTTTTCGTAGAAATGGAAGTGAAACTTATGAAAGTAGTAGTAGGTATGAGTGGAGGAGTAGACTCAGCAGTAAGTGCATATTTACTCGATAAAGAAGGATATGAAGTAATAGGCTTATTTATGAAAAACTGGGACTCTAATATCAATAATGACAAAGAAGGTATAACTGATGGTATTTGTCCTCAAGAACAAGACTTTAAAGATGCTAAAAGTGTATGTGATTATTTAGGTATTCCTCTTTATAGAGTTGATTTTATTAAAGAATATTGGGATACAGTTTTTACTTACTTTTTAGAAGAGTTAAAAAAAGGAAGAACACCAAACCCGGATATTATGTGTAATAAGTATATTAAATTTGATTTATTTAAAAAAGAAGCAAAAAAACTAGGAGCAGACTATATTGCAACAGGTCACTATGCTAGAATGGAAAACGGAAGACTCTTAAGAGGAGTAGACAGTAACAAAGACCAAACATACTTCCTAAGTCAAGTAAAACCTAGTGAATTTAAAGATGTTTTATTCCCCGTTGGTGGTCTTACTAAACCGGAAGTTAGGAAAATTGCTTTAGAAGCTGGTTTACCTGTTGCAGAAAAGAAAGACTCAACTGGTATATGTTTTATAGGTGAAAGACATTATCAAAAGTTTATCGCTAATTACTTAAAGGGCAAAGAAGGAGATATAGTTGATATAGATACTCTTAAAGTAATTGGAAAACATAAAGGCCTTATGAACTACACTATCGGGCAAAGAAGAAATGTTGGTTTATCAGGGGATGTAAAAAGACATTATGTATGTGGTAAAGATGTAGAAAAAAATATTCTTTATGTTGCATTTGGAGACGATAATAAATATTTATTAAGTAATGAAGCAGTTATTGAAGATATGAACTACATAAGTGACCTAAAACCAGCCTTCGCAACTTGTAAATTCAGATACCGTGGGGAAGATGTACCAATCAGCATAGAATATAACGGTAATGAAGTAACTTTAAAATACGAAAGTGCAAAAGCAGTAACTCCAGGACAAGCTTGTGTAATATATCTTGGAAGTGTAGTAATTGCAGGTGGTATAATAAAAGAAGTAAGAAAAGATGAAAATAAACTTTGGTACTTATAGTGCTCTTCGTTTGACTTTTTGTATAAAATATGGTATAATTTTGTCAGTTTGGGGGTTTATTTATGGTAAATGATAAAGCATTAGAATTTAATTCTAAAGTTATTAAAATTGAAAGATTAATTGATAATTTAAAGAGTATTGGAATAGATACTAATAAGTATGAAAATCAAGTAAAAGATATTAAGAGTGAACTTATTAAGTTAGATGTTACTTCTAACAAGTATTTTGGTATAGAAAATGATTATATAACTGCAATTAGTAAGCTTAATAAACTTGAGGCACATTTAAATGAATATATGGTTTATTTTAAAGCATATAGTTTTACTATGCATGTTAATGAGGATATTGAAAATATTGAAGAGAATAAGTTATCATTCTATATAGAGGAATTAATTAAACTTTTAAAAGGCATTAAAGCTTCTGGTACTTTAATCTATGATAAAGAAAAAGAAATAATAGAAAGTTTATATAAAGTAGCTTATTATTTATTACTTGAAGAAAACGAACATTTAACAGAGCATAAATTATTTAATTATGTTTCAGGAAGTGAAGTTGATTTATATTACTTAGATAGAATTTTATTAAATGATATTCAAAGTATTTCTAATAAAGAGGCACTTAAGAAAATAAATGGTGAAATACACTTAATTAACTTAAAAGGTAGTGAAGCTCATTATATTACAGAAGATATTTTAAGGAAAGTTATATATGCTAAATATGGGGATGATTTAAGAGATAAAACTACAGAAGAGCTTAATAAAATAGCAAATGAAATTAAAGATAATCTTACACAAATTAAATATAAAACTAAAAATATTGAAAATGAAATGACTAGAATTGAAAGTATTAAAGAGTCAATAAAAGAGTTTAAAATTGATCTTGCTAAGCAAATTGCTAGTATAAGTTTAAATTTTGGATTACTTACCTTTACTTTAGGAGTTGTTCCATTTATTTTTAGTAAATATCCTTCTCCTAGAACATATAAATATACTTATGACTTAGATGGGAATGTAATAGAAGAAGTTGATGAAGGATATCAAGCGGAACTAGATGACTACTATAAAGGAAAAGTAACAGTAAGGGAACCTTATACTTTAAAAAAAGGCGAATATAAGTATGATTATAAAGAATATACTTTTGCAGAAGATGAATTTGAAGCTGTTTTAAATGCTTTAAAAAATGGTAAAGAACTTGATTATGAAGAAAAAAGTGGCAAATATACTGCTCTTGAAGCTGCAAGTGCACCAGAGGAAACAGTTACTACTATTGAAGTAAGAAAGCAAGATAAAGACGATACTATAAGTGTACTAGAAAGAGATACGGGAAGCTCAATAGCCATATCTGTCTTTACTGGATTGCTTATTACAGGAATAATTTATATACCATTCGTAACTGTAGATGAATTTAAATTTGCTTTATGTGAAAAGATACCTGATTTAAAAGATTTAATTGAAGACTTTATTGAGTCAAAAGATGTTAAAAGATTAAAAGAAAAGAAACTTGATGTTGCTCTTATGAATGCTGAACTTATGAAATTAGTGCAAAATGATGAAAAGCTTAGAGAAAGATTTATGAGAATTTATAAAGCTAATGAAAGCTTATTTGTAGAGAACAAAGAAATATTTGAAAAACTTATAAATGAAGTAAAAGAAGGCGGTCAAACATTAGCTTTGAAATAGAGTAGGGATAGTAAATTTATTTACCTACTCTTTTAATTTCCTTTATTTTTTATTTACTTTACACTTGACACACTCTTGTAAAGTGTTGTACAATGGTAATACATGATAGAAGGAGAGAATTACATGAAAAATTTAAATGAATTATTACAAGAATTAGGAATATCTAAAGTTAAATTAGCAAAATATTTAGGAGTATCTAGACAAATGATTTATAATTATTTAGAACTAGAGAGTTTAAATAAATGGCCAAAAGAAAAGAAACTATTACTTTTTAAATTATTAGATTTACAAGACGGAAGCGATGAGTCTATTGCTAAAGTAAAAGTAACTGCTGAGTATTTAGAGAATGTTGAAACAAGATTAAATCAAGGTACTAAATCAAGTGATGATGGATCATACTTTAATTTAAAAGATTTAAATAAAGATGAACAGGTACTTGTAAATGACTTAATTAATTTAATTAAAGAAAAGTTTACAGAAGAGAAGAATAAAAATACTTACTATGAATTTTTATATCTATACCACGTACTTCAAAGTATAGACTCTATACCTGAGATTAAATATATACTTGCTTATTTATCTAAAACTACTGGATTTAGTGATCCTATGGAATTCAAGTTTGATGAGACTGCTCAGTTTATTTTAGAAAGTATTATATTTACTGCTATGAATTTATATAATAATGGAGGGGCTACTAAGAGTAAATTAATAGCTTCTCATGAAAGATTTGTTAAAGAAATAGAGAATACTAAAGAAGAAGTTTTAAGTAGAACACAGCAACTAACTACAGTTAAATTACAGGCTTTAAGAGAACTTGGATATGATAAAATAACTACTGAAAATGCTCAAGAAGTTATAAATAAGATTGCTGAAATACAAACAAGAAAAGTAGTAATAGGGGATAAGCAAAACTAGATTAGCTAATACTAATCTTTTTTAATCGATAATACGTGTAGTGAAAAAAATGATAAACACCAATAACATATATGTTTATATTAGAACAAATATTTTCAAAAAACAACATATTTGGAAAACATTCATAAATATGTAAAAACTATTAATAAATAAAAAGATAAATGGAGAAGGATAGACTATAGATAAGAATATAAAATGATTATTTATTAATTCTTTCTTACGAATAGAACTTAACATAATATATATTATCGGAACCTTAATAAATAGAGAAAGTTAGAACAAAATTAGGTTAATTATTACTAATATTAAGCCTGATATTAATCCAATATAACTTTCTATCTTTTTATTATATGAATTAACTTCTGGTAACATTTCATCTATAGATAATGTTATCATTATGCCAGCTACAATTATTAAAACCATAGCTACTAATGCATCATTAATAAAATTCTTAAGACATATATATGCTAAAAGCGCTCCTACTGGCTCTGCTAAGCCTGAAATAAACGAATATAGTACTCCCCTCTTTTTATTTCCCGTAGCGTAGTAGATAGGAACACTTATTGAAATTCCTTCTGGAATGTTATGAAGCATTATTGCTATGCCTAAACTTATTCCTGATGATAAATCATTAAAACTAGCCATAAATGTAGCTATACCTTCTGGAAAATTATGTAAGGCTAAAGCGACCATACTAAGTACCCCTACTCTATAAAGATTTCCTTTATTTTGTAGTAGGGCAAGTTTTTTACTAGTTTTAGTAACTAAGAATTTACCTAACAAAAATAATAGTAAACTTATTAATAAACCTATTAATAGGCCATATTTATTTGAAAGAGTAATAAAACCTTCTGGAAGTAGTTCAAATACACTTAAAGAGATCATAACACTTAAACTGAAACTTAATGCAAATGTTATGAATTTATCTTTATCTTTTATTTTAAAATAAACTATTAATCCTCCAAGTAAAGTACTTAAACCAGCAAATGAAGATATTATTAAAGAATATATAGCATTTTTTTCCACCCTACTCACCTTTATTTAATAATACTCAAATAGGTTATCAAATATTATTAAAAGTGACAATTATTACCACTCAAATGTATGAATTAATTAATGACTATTGTAAATAATACTAACAGGTGGTGATTAAGATGGCAAGAAATACTTCAAGAAACAGCGCTAGAAATACAAGTAGAAATAGTGCTAAAAGAACAACTTCAAGAAACAGTGCTAGAAATAATGCTAGAAATACTTCTAGAAATTCAAGATGTAAATAGTATGAAAAAGGAGACAGTCTGTAGTCTCCTTTTTATTTTAAATATTTTAGATAACTCTCCCCTAGCCCTAAATTATTTTCTATATTAAAGTTATCTAGTATAGTTGCACCTATACAAGCAAATGTATTTTTAACTGGTAATACTCCTTTATATTTAAAACTTTTTGAATAGAATATTATTGGTACATTTTCTCTTGTATGATCTGTTCCTCTATAAGTAGGATCATTACCATGATCTGCTGTAAATATTACCAAGTCATCATCATTTAATCTATTTAAGAATGGTGGTAAGTATTTATCTAGTTCTTCTAAACACTTTAAATATCCATCTTTATCTCTTCTATGACCATATTTACTATCAAAATCATTTAAATTAAGGAAAAGTAAACCATTAAAATCACTTCTAGCAAAGTCATTTAATTTAAGTATTCCATCCATGTTATTTTTAGTTTTAATTCCGTTTGTAATACCAGTATCAGCAAATATATCTTTTATTTTACCGAGCGCTATTACATCTAGACCTTTATCATAAAGATAAGTCATTACATTTGCTGGTGGCACCTGTGTAAAGTCTTTTCTTCTAGGAGTGCGCACAAATTCTCCAGGTTTACCAACAAATGGTCTTGCTATTACTCTTCCTACTTTATATTCTTCTCTAAATACAATTTTACTTATTTTTTCGCATATATCGTATAATTCTTCTACTGGAATAATATCTTCATGTGCTGCAACTTGAAGTACTGAGTCTGCACTTGTATATACTATTAATGCACCTGTTTTCATATGCATTTCTCCAAGTTGTTTTATAATTTCGGTTCCAGATATTGCTATATTTCCTATAACTTCTCTTCCTGTTATTCTCTGTATTTCACTTATTAGAAGTATTGGAAAACCATCAGGATAAGTCATAAAGGGTTTATCTAGTACTATTCCCATCATTTCATAATGACCATTTAAAGTATCTTTTGCTTTATTCATGGGTTCAATTTTACTATGATATCCAAATTTATATTTGTTTTCATTTTTTACTAAACTAGTTAAACCTAATTTTTCAAATACTGGTAAATGATATCCTTCATGATCTAAAATATGGCCTAAGGTTGAGGAACCAACATCATTAAATTTATCAGCATCTTTAGCCTCTCCTACTCCTAAACTATCCATTACAATTAAAAATATTCTTTTATACATAAATCTCTCTCCTAACTTCTAGGGAAATAACTATCATAGTTTTCCCTTAATACTTTATTTACTACTGTAGTATATATATTTGTAGTACTTATATTTTCATGCCCTAGCATTTCTTGTATACTTCTTATGTCTGCTCCTCCTTCAAGTAAGTGTGTTGCAAATGAATGCCTTAATGTATGAGGAGTTAATTCTTTTTCTATTCCTGTTTCTCTTCTTATGTTCTCTAGTATGAAATTAAAACCTTGCCTAGTTATAGGTTTCCCATGATTATTTAAAAATATTTCATTATAATTATTTTTATTTAGAAGTTTTTTTCTATAATCATTAATATATATTTTTAAATAATAAGAAGCTATTTCTCCTAAAGGTACAATTCTATCTTTTTTACCTTTACCTTTTACTCTTACTATAGAATTCTCAAAGTCAATATTGGAGTACTCTAATTTAACTAATTCACTTACTCTTAAACCTGTTCCATAAATAACTTCAAGCATTGCTTTATTTCTATAATCAAAAGCTGTATTTAATTTAATATTTAGTAGTTTATCTACTTCTTCTGTACTCAGATACTTAGGTAAGGTTTTCTTAACCTTTAAAATACTAATATCTTCTAATGGATTAATACTTATATAGTTCATATCAGCTAAATAAGAATAAAAACTTTTCAAGGAACTTATATGTCTATTTATACTTTTTTCATTTAAGTTTCCTCTTAAAAAAGATATATAATTTAGAATGTCTTCTTTAGTCGTAATTCTAACATCATTATTAAACCACTTTAAAAACGACATTAAGTCCAGTAAGTAAGACTCAACTGTGTTATCTCCTAGTTTCTTTTCAGTTTTTAAAAACAATTCATATTCTTCTATATCTTTCATACTAATATTATCTCATAAAATAATAATAAAAGGTAGATAAATCTACCTTTTATTTACATACTTATTACATTTCTATTTCATATGGATTTAAAATACTACCATCTCCACTTTTCCATACGTTATCTCCTTTTATAGAGATAACTGGTCTTACGTAATATGAATCAAAAGTATAATCAATCAATGCTCCGCCTTCAAAGTTAAACAATGAATCTGTTTTGGAACCATCAGCAGTTAACACTCCACCAACAGTTAACACTCCAACAGCAGGCCTATGAGGGTCTGCAATACTTCCGATAGCTCCAGGAGTCATTGTATAGAATCTTTTTGCATCTGTTAGTTCAAGAAACTCACCTGAATTATGGGCGCCATTTATAATAAAAGTTTTTGCCAAGCCACCAGTATGCTCGTCTTCAGTACCTGCTAAAAGCACCTCATCTGATGTTAAAAGACCAACAGGATAATTTAGCATATTGTTTCCATAAATACTTTTAGTAGTTGTAAAAGCATCATTTAACCTATCACAATTATATGAAGGTAGTAATTCAAAAAGTCTTTCCCGTGCAATTCCGGTGTCGCCAGAGTCAGTAACCTGTCTATCATTACAATACACTGCATTATTACTAATAAATTTACTGTAGTTATTATCCAGATATTTTTTATACCATTCTTCTAAATATAATTTAATAGTGCTATCATTTTCGTTAGAGTCTAGATCCAAAACGTCTCCAACTTTATACATATAGCCAACGTAGGTAAGTAAATGAATTTTATCATTAGCTGTTTTTAAAACATTGTACGGTGCACTACCAATCATTTTAGAATTATAAATAGGTGTTGTCTGATCTAATGTAGTGACATTGAATGTATATAATAAACGTATACTTCTATCGTAATTAGTTCTAATGATTTTCCAATAAATCGCATCACCCTTACTTGCAATTTTCTCGCAATTTGTTACATTACTATCTGTTGGACAACTTTCAGCCAGATGATATTCATTTGTAGATGCAATTTCATAAGATACAACATCCGTATCATATGTTCCGAATTTGACCCAGTTATTGAGTGGGTTACCTGCAAAAAAATATACTTTCTTTGGAGTGTTTCCTATAATGCTTTCTGTATTTGAAAATATTTTACCTTTATTTATACCAGTATAAATTAATGAATTATATCTTTCACTCTCATCAGCAATAGAATACATGTTAGATTTATCAACCACTGTCGGATTATCTGCTAGTATCTTTTCGTAAATAGTTGGTTTGTATAACTCTACTTTATATGGTTTAGTTTGAGATCCATCTCCGCTTATCCAAAGTAAGTCCCCTTTTATTGAAATAACTGGCCTTACTGCATATTGTTCATATGCAGGCGCATCAACAATATTGCTTGGGTAATTTTCATTATTTAATATATGATATAAGTACGGATAGGTTTCATATCTATTCGGAGTCATTAACCACCATCTATATGTTGATATAAAGTCATTTTCGGCATTTAAAGATATCCAAGACACTCCTTTTTCACTCTCATTAATTGCGCCTGCATACATTGCTTCATCTGCTGTCATTAGTCCTATTGGATAATTTAAATTTGATTTTATATTACTAACTGCAAATTTATCAGAATTATTGTTTTTGCAATCATATGTTGGCTCTCCATTTTTTATTCTATCATATGCTTTAAAATCAAATATTTCATTTAAACCATAAGTACCATTTCCTATTTCTCTATCATTACAGTACACCGCTGTTGTGCTTAAATAATCTTGATAATTAATAAGAGGGTCTTCTTTAAAATTAGTGGAATAATATTCTTTTTGAAAAGAACCATTAACAATAGTTGTGATGCCTTTATACCAATTGTCTATATATTGTTTTATCAAACTTGAGTTAGTGTTGCTCATATCAAGTTCTGTATTATTACTATTTCCATACATATAACCCACATGCATTGGGTTATATGCGTCTTCAGGAGAGTTAAAAGCACTAACACCAATAAAACCATAGGACGTATACATGTCATCTCCTACATATAAAAGTCTTATACTTCCATCTGCATTTGTTCTTATTATTCTCCAGTAGTATCCCGCAAAATAAATCCAGTTATCAGTGTCGTTCCCTGCAAAGTAGTAAACTGTTCCATCAAGTTTGCTAGAAATAGTTTCCGTAGCAGTAAATAGTGTGCCAAATACTTTTTCGTCTATCGGCTTTGTAAAATCTTCTCTCTTACTTCTGATCGGATGGTCTGCTAAAAGTTTAGTATAGATTGTAGGCAAAAAATCGATTGTACAATAGTCCGGCATTTGTATGTCAGATAATTCTATAGAATTTTCATATTTATCAAATGATATTTTTGTACCATTTTTACAGTAAACTTTATTCACTACATTATTATTGAGCAAGTAGTCATATGATAGTTCTGTTTTTTCCCCATCTACTGTATAAGCTTGTATTCCCTCGGGTTTTTCTAATATTTTATTTATTTTACTAATTTCACTTATTTTAGCTTTACTTAATTCTGCCCTACTGGTGTTTAAAATTAAGATTAAACTTAATGTTAAAATTATAAATAATAAAATTATTAAAACTTTTATCTTCAAAGATATTTTCTTCATACTTTCCCTACTTTCTATTCAATTATATTCCAATTTGGAATAAATGTCAATATTCCCTTTTGGAATATGTTATCTTGATTGTAGTGAGGAATTATGAATAGATTAAAAGATTTAAGAGAAGAAAAAGATTTAACGCAAAGTGAAGTTGCTAAAGAGTTAGGTTTAGGCCAAGCGGGTTATTCAAAGTATGAAAATGAAAAGAATAATGTCCCAGTAGAAGTTTTACGTAAACTTGCAAAATTCTATGATACTAGTATAGACTATCTACTCTATTTAACTGATACTAGGAAAGCTTACCCTAAAAGTAAAATAGAAGAAATTGATGCTTTAAAATAGTTTTTATGATAAAATATTACTGGTGGTATAAATGGAAACACTTGCAAATAAATTAAGACCTAATAAACTATCTGATATTGTAGGACAATCTCATTTAGTTGGTAAAAATAAGATATTAAATAATTTAGTTAAAAATAATAAAATATTTAATATGATTTTTTATGGTAAAAGCGGTATAGGTAAAACTACTATTGCTTTAGCTCTTATGAATGAACTCAATTCTAATTATAGACTTTTAAATGCTACAATTAATAGTAAAAAAGATTTCGAAGTGGTTTTTGAAGAAAGTAAAATTTATGATAATCTTGTTTTAATAGTTGACGAAATTCATAGAATGAATAAAGATAAGCAAGATCTACTTTTATCTTTCATTGAAAGTGGGCAAATTACTTTAATAGGGCTTACCAGTTCTAACCCATATCATTCTATTAATCCAGCTATTAGAAGTAGATGCCAATTAATTGAATTAAAAGAATTAACTGAAGAAGATATTTTTAAAGCTTTAGATAAAGTTAAAACTGTATATGAAGATATTAATTTAACAAATGAGATAAAACGCTATGTTGCTAAGTTAAGTGCTGGTGATTTAAGATTTGCCTATAATTTAATAGAATTTTGTTATAATAGTTTTGGAAATAAATTTACTATAGAAAATATTAATGAGATAAGCCCAAGAGCAAATATTTTTTCCGACAAGAATGAAGATGGGTATTATGATGTTATTAGTGCTTTTCAAAAAAGTATAAGAGGAAGTGATGTGGACGCTAGTGTACACTATTTAGTTAGGCTTATAGATACAGGAGACTTTGATATTCTTTATAGAAGGATGCTTGTTATCGCTTATGAAGATATTGGTCTTGCTAACCCTACTTTGCAAACTAAAGTATTAACTGCAATAGAAAGTGCTGAAAGGCTTGGACTCCCAGAACTATATAAACCTCTTACACAAGTTGTTATTGAAATGGCACTTAGTCCAAAAAGCAACACAGTTGAACAAACTTATAATGCAGCAATTAATGATTTAAAAAGAAATAATGTAGGTAGAGTTCCAGAACATATTAGAACAACTAGTCCTAATTATAAATATCCTCATAATTATAAAAATCATTATGTAAAACAACAGTATTTACCCGATAATATTAAGACAAGTAAATATTATATTGCTGGAGATAATAAATATGAGCAAGCTATGCAAGAGTACAATAAAAGAATTAAAGGTGAACTTTAATTCTTTTTATTAAGTTTATTATATGCATCTGTTAGTATTATTTCATACCTAATAAATAATATTGCTTTATAAAATAGCTTTCTTTTATTATCAAGATCTTCTACATTATCAATTATGCTATTTATTTTTTCTATATCTACTCTAGGATATACCCTTAATAAAGCATCATTTAAATCTTTATATTCTAAAAAGTTAATTATTTTACATGAGATATATTCAGAGAGAACACCATTAGTATACGAACTTTCGTTCTAGAAACAATTATATCATTAATTTGTTTTGTTTACCACATCATTTATAATATAGTTTGTAATTAAAAGACCTGCTACTGCTGGCACATAACTATTACTACCTAGAACTTCTATGTTTTTTACTTCCTCCGTACTAGATATTACAGTTGTTTTCTTTTGAATTTTTTTGTCTATCAAACCTCTTAATTTTTTTGCTAATTTATCATAACTAGTTTTATCAAGTGTAGTTATTTTTAATTTAGTTGCATCCATTTTCTTAGCGGTTCCCATACTACTTATTATTTTAATGCCTTTACTTGTACATTCATTTATTAAAAGTACTTTAGCACTAATGGAGTCACAAGCATCTACTACATAGTCATAACTTTCTAGATTTAATTCTTTTATTGTATTTTCATCTAGAAATATATTTTTAGTTATAATATTTATATTTTCATTTATTAGAAGTGCGCGTTTCTTTGCTTCTTCTGTCTTTAACATACCGATATTAGAGGTATTAGTTATTATTTGTCTATTTAAGTTAGTTGGATCTATTTTATCATAATCTACTATGGTTATGTTATTTACTCCACTTCTAACCAAACTTTCAAAAGCATATCCACCTACTCCACCTACTCCTACTAGCAAAATGTTTAGATTTCTAACAATATCTAATTTTTCACTACCTATTAAAGCTTCTAATCTATTTAAATTCATATTTCCTCCAAAATAAAACCAAAATGACTGCAGTAATAAAACTCGCTCATCTGCGAGGTGGTAGTCCACATAATGGTCTTTAGGATCCTTAAATATTAAGTATTCAACACCAACCATTAATTAGGTCCCCAAATTACTTATTTGTCGGTTTATTATGACAAATCATCTTGGTAATTTAATTATAACATACTATTTTTTTAACTTCAATTTACTTTCTCTTGACACATTAGGTTCAAGACCATTTCTTAAACACCAACTAATATAAGATTCTTCTAAAGTATCTTTAGGAAATACTCCAGATAAATAATAATTATAAAAAGCATTTCTTAGAAATTTGCAAACTTGATCATTAGGAAATAACAAATTACATAAATAATTGTGATATTTACAAAATACTGTATAATTTAGTCTGTCATGAGCTTCATAAACTCCCGCTTGAGTTAAATAGAATAATACAGTTTTGTTTTCAAGTGTTCTACCGATAACATAACCTTTATCTTCCATTTTAATAATAGTATTTCTAATATTAGGATATTCAATCCTTGTTAATTTAGAAAGTTCACTTTTACTTGCCCCTTTTTCTTTCATAAGAGTATAAAAAATCATATCTTCAGTACTTGCTATAGCACCAACATCTAATCTTTCTAACTCCATTTCTCTTTCTTCTCTTATCATTCTTCATCATCCTTTCTTTCTATGTAACTTATAATTGTATTTAAATTCACATTATAAGTAGCATTCATTAAATTCTTATCAGCACCATCATAGTAGGTTTTAAGTATTTGAACAAGTTTCTTCATTTCAAGTCTCATTCCAGTGCCTTTTTTTGTTACATTACAAGCACAGCCTATAAAATGTAAATCATTATACCTACAAAATCTTTTTATATCTTCTTCTCTAACAAAATATAGAGGCCTTATTAATTCCATACCTTTAAAATTTGTACTTTTAAGTTTAGGCATCATTGTTTTAAATTCTCCATTAAATATTAAACTCATAAGAATAGTTTCAATAACATCATCAAAATGATGCCCTAGAGCTATTTTATTACACCCCAGTTCTCTTGCCTTATTATAAAGTGCGCCTCTCCTTTTTCTAGCACATAAGTAACACGGATTTTTTTCACCATTTACTTCATTAAATATATTATATTCAAATTCATTAAGCACTATATTTAATTTCTTACTATTTAAATGTATTAAATCTAAATTTTCTTTATCATAACCAGGATTCATTAGTATAAATTCTAACTCAAAATTAATCCTACCATGTCTTTTTAACTCTTCCATACATTTAGCAAGTAAAAATGAGTCTTTCCCTCCACTTATACAAACTGCTATTTTATCTCCATCATTTATTAAGTTAAACTCATTTACTGCCTTAGTAAATAGTCTCCATATTTCTTTCCTAAACCTCTTTATTATACTTCTTTCTATTTCTTTAACTTCCATTTAGATCCTCTTTCTTAAAGTAAAATCATTATTATTTTCTACTATATCTTTTCCTAAAGTTATTTCTTCAAGATCATTAGTATTTTCAAATACTTCATAAAGTACATTTTCAAATATTTTATCTACTACTAAATTAAGTCCTCTTGCACCTGTACCATAGCCACTTGCAACATTTGCTATTTTTTCATACACTTCTTCAGGTAAATCTAACTTAATACCTTTCTTTTCAAAAGCATTTATGTATTTCTTAAGTTCACTTAAATTACTATTTTTAAGTATACTAATTAAATCTTCTTTTCTTAAAGTATTCATTCTAATTATAGTTTTAAATCTACCCATAAATTCAAGAGGCATACCGAACTTTTCAAAATCTTTTATAGTTAATTCTGTTCCATATTTCACTTCATTATTAATAGATTTAACATCATTATTAAAACCAACTACATTTTTCTTTTCTTTTGTTTGATTATTATATAAATCAGTAAATGCTCCTCCAGCGATTATTAGTAAATTACTTGTATCAAATTTAATAGTACTTCCAAACGGATCTAATTCAACATTAAAAACTCCACCCTCAATTATTTTAAGTAAACTTTTTAAAACATCTTCATTCGCAATAGAAGTATCAGCATCTTTTCCTGCTTTTTTATCTATTTCATCTAAAAACAGTATACTATGCTCTGCTTTTGTTATATCTTCACCCGCATTTTTATATAAGTGAATTAAAATATCTTCTGTACTAGCTCCTTTAAAACCACTTGCTGTGTAACTAGTCATATCCTCTATATGTACGGGATAATCTATTATTTTAGCTATTTCATTTATTAATGCAGTTTTACCAACTCCACTAGGACCATATATAAGTATATTACTTTTCATATCTTTACCAAATAATGCATACTTATAAATTTGAACGATTATTTTCTTTATTGCCTCATCTTGATTTATTATACTAGTTTTAATTTTAGATACTACTTCACTTATTGGTTTGTCAAGAGTTTTAGCAAGTTTATTCTCTATATCTTCATTTCTGCTAGGAACATTTTCATACTGATCCACTAATTTTTGATAAAATTCTTCTTCAGATAACTCTCCACTTATTAAAGCATCTATTAATTTATTCTCTTCTTCTACATAGTTTAAATTTAGTTTTACATTAAATTTCTTTTCAAATTCATTTACTTCTACACCCACTATTGGATATTCTTCACTTTCAATAAAAACTAGTTTTTCCATCCATTTATAGTATTCTAAACATTTCTCTTTATCTATTTTTTTATTTTTTTTAGTAATTTCTTTACCATTTTTTATAGTTGTTTTTTCTTCGTAAAAACTTTTCACATCAAGTGGCATCCCATAACCAATAGCAAGCCCAAACTCACTTGCATTTAAAATACTTAGATATTCTTTTCCAGTAAAAATATCTGTAAATGTAGTTTTTTCTTCATTTTCATAACCTAGTACTATACTATCAACTAAGTAATAAGGAAAGTCTAGTTCTGGTCTATCATATGTACCTAGTAAGCAGGCAACTTTAAGTTTATCGTTTTTCATATTTCCCCCTGAAAATTAATTATATGTTCATATCTAGATAGTCTATTAATTCACTATCTTTTACCTTTGTTTCTTCTTTTGTTAAATTATCTTTTACAGTTATAAGCCCGCTTTTTTCTTCATTTTCTCCAATTATTAAAACATATCTTGGATTATATCTATCTACTAGTTTCCATAGACCTTTTATATTTTTACCAGTGTAATCTGTTTCAACCGCAAAACCACTTCCTCTTAAGTCATCAATTACTTGAAGAGCATATAATGAGTTATCTAAATTCATTACAAATATATCAATATTATTAACTGGTACAAATGCTTCTAATTCTTTCATAACAGTCATTATTCTTTCAATTCCAAGTGCAAAACCTATACCTGGTGTATCTGGTCCTTCTAGGTTACTAACTAAACTGTCATACCTTCCCCCACCACATAGTGTGTTTGCTTTACCTAGAAAGTCTAAATCACTTTTTATTTCAAATATAGTGTGAGTATAGTAGTCTAGCCCTCTTACTAAAGTACTGTCTATTTCGTAAGGTATATCAAGTACTTCTAAGGCATCTTTTACTTTATTAAAATATTCTCTACTTTCTTCATTGAGATAATCTATTGTTCTAGGTGCATTTTTAATATATTCTCTTTCACTATCATATTTACAATCAAGTATTCTAAGTGGATTTTTATTTAGTCTTTCTTTACATGTATCACATAAGTTATCATAATCTTTTTCTAAATATTCTTTTATTACTTTATTATAATTTTCTCTAGAAGTTTTATCTCCTAGTGTATTTATATATACTTTTAAATCAGTTATTCCAAGTCCTTTTAAATAATTATATGCTAGGCTTATTACTTCTGCATCAAAGTTTGGATTTTTAATACCAAAAGCTTCTACTCCTACTTGAGTAAATTCTCTTAATCTACCACTTTGTGGTCTTTCATATCTAAATGCACTTCCAAAGTAAAATAGTTTAGTTACTCCTTCGGTATACATTTTGTTCTCAATATAACTTCTAACTACTCCTGCAGTAAATTCAGGTCTTAAAGTTATATTTCTACCACCTTTATCAATAAAATCATATGTCTCTTTATTAACTACATCTGTTGTTTCTCCTACACCCCTATAAAATAATTCTGTGTACTCAAAAGTAGGAACTTTTATAAATTCATAATTATAAAGATACATAAAGTTACTCGTATAGCTATATAAATAGTCATACATTTTTCCATCCTTACCATACATATCTAGAGTACCTTTAGGTTTTTGCATGCTTTCACTTCCTTAAATATTATTATACTAAAAAGAAGCTGCTTTAGCAACCACTGTTTCATATTAATTTTATTTATTTAAACTCTTCCGAGTAAGGTTCAAACTTACGACTAGAAATGTATTTAGGATCCCACCTAGCATCTATACAAATTTTGCTCTCATTCCAGTACAGATTTGATATCTTTTTTTGAAATAAAGATTTCTTACTCTCCGAAAATACTTTGTTAGCACATCTGCATAAATATTCTAATCTGCTAAAAAATTCTCTATAAACCCAATTATTTACTTCCTCTTTTGACAAAGCTATTATCTCATCTTTAGCTTTATATTTATTTATATTACTAGAATAAGTTAGCACAGCCGCCTCATCAATTACCGAAATTAATTCAGAAGTATAAAATATCTTTTTACTGCTAGTGTCTGGAATATATTTATATAAAGATTTATCTTCAAATAAAACACCCTTATTTTCATTGCCTAAAATATAGTGTCTTTTAATAATTGTTTTATCATCTTTGCAACCTTTAAATTCATAAAGCGAAGTTTCAAATTCAATAAATTCTTCTGTTTCTTCATTAGTAAAGCCACAGAACTTAAATCTATTTTTTAAATCTTCAATATATTTTGTATCTTTAGTTTTCGAATACAGCATTATAAGATCAGAAATCAATAAATTTTTAATATAGTTCATTGTAACACCTCTATCTACAAGCATTATAATATTTTTAATGTTTAAAATCAATTTAAGTGCTTATGATAAAATAAAAAATTCCAATCTTTTAGACTAGAATTTTTTATTTAACATCTTCTTTTTTAATTATATAAGCTTTGTTATTTTTATAGAAACAATAGAATATTTCTGATACATTTAAGTTATCTTTACTTAATAAATCTAATAACCACTTTTCATCTTTATTAATATAATTTAAAGTACTTGTTTCTACCTTACCATCTAGAATTAATGGGAATGGGTTTTCGCTTTTTATTTTTAGAAAGTTATATTTAAATATATTTAATTTGCCATTATTTTCAAGTACTGCATATTCTACATCCATTAAATTTTTTATTTTATTAGTTCTAAGTTCTAGTAATAAATCATCTAATGTATATCTTTGTTTTACCATTTCTTTAAAATTTATAACTCCTTTATTTATTATTAAAGCTGGTTTACCTTCTATTATGTGTCTTATTTTGTTACATTTTAAACTTATAAATGCCATTACTATTTCAAGTAATACTAGTACAATTATAGGAAAGACTGTATATGCAAGTGGATCTGTTTTGTTTTCAATGCTAATAGCAACCATCTCAGCTATTAAGATTGACACTACTAAGTCTTGAATAGATAACTGACCTATTTCTCTTTTACCCATTATCCTATAAATTATTAATATAAAAAAATAGAAGAATATTGTTTTTAATACAACTATTAGTAATTCCATTTTTATCACCTAATATTATTATGTACAAAGTAATATTTTTTTAATCAAGTTATATAATTAAACAGGAGGAAAAATGAAAAAAATTAACAACATTTTATTTAATTTAGGTTATTTTTTAGTATCTTTAATTATTTATCTTATAATAATTACTACTTTTTCATATTTTAATTTAATTAATTATAAAACTATAAGTATTATTAGTTTTATAACTCTAAATATATTATTTTTAATTAATGGATTTAAACTTGGTAAAAGAAGTGATAAGAAAGGTTATTTAAGTGGTATTATTATGGGTTTATCTATGATTTTGCTTTTATTATTTTTATCTATTATTTTTAGGAGTTTACCTTCGCTAAAATCTTTTATTTACTTTTTAGTTTTATTACTTTCTAGTACAATTGGTGGAATGTTTGGCATTAATAAAAGGAAAAGTTAATTCTTTTCCTTTAGATATACTTCTTTTAAACTGAATATAATAAATGATGTATCATCATAATCTTCAGTTCTTTTTTTTAAATCATCAGTTAAGTAATTATATTTATTTAAATCTTTTAAAGTTATTGTATCATTAGTACATATGTTATCTTTGACACAACTGCGAGTTATGCTTACTAAATCTTTTTTTAAAAGATTTAATTCTTTATTTTCTTTATAATTTATAAGTGATATTATTACACTTGTTATAATTATTATAGTAGTGCCTACTAATGTTATTTCTAAACATACCTTTTTATTTCTTTCCATATTATACCTACCTATTATAATACTTTTTATAAAATTCATCTCTAAATTCTTCCAAAGTATCTGTTTCTATATTTTCTCTTATGTCTTCCATTAGTTTAGTTAAAAATCTTATGTTATGAATGCTAAGTAATCTTTGACCAAATGTTTCGTTAGCAACTATTAAGTGTCTGATGTATGCTTTTGTATAGTTTTTACATGCATAACAGTCACAATTTTCTTCTATGCTAGTAAAGTCTTCTTTGTATTTAGCATTTCTTATATTCATTTTTCCATTTCTTGTATATGCATTTCCATGCCTTGCTATTCTTGTTGGTGCGACGCAGTCAAATATGTCTACACCTCTCATTACACCTTCAATTAAATCAATAGGATCTCCTACTCCCATAAGATATCTTACTTTGTCTTCTGGCAAGTATTTCGTAGTATATTCTATTTCTTTATAAAGAACATCTTTTGTTTCTCCTACTGCAGTTCCACCTATACTATAGCCATCAAAGTCCATTTTAACTGTTTCTTCTGCAGAGTATTTTCTTAATTCTTCAAATTCTCCACCTTGTACTATTCCAAAAAGTGCTTGCTCATTATTATTATGAACCTCTTTGCCTCTTTTAGCCCATCTTAGGGTTCTTTCTATACTGTTTTTCATGTATTCATAGGTTGCTGGGTATGGAGGACATTCATCAAAACTCATTATTATATCTGCACCTAGTTTATTTTGAACTTCTATACTTTTTTCAGGACTTAAAAATAGTTTACTTCCATCTATATGACTTTTAAAATATACTCCTTCTTCATGTATGTCTTTCTTTTTAGCTAGACTAAATACTTGAAAGCCACCACTGTCAGTTAACATAGGACCACCTTTATAATTCATAAAGTTATGTAGTCCTCCTGCTTTATAAACTATATCCTCCCCTGGCCTTAGCCATAGATGGTAAGTATTAGAAAGTACTACATTAGCATGTACATCAATTAGTTCTTCAGGACTTAGTGTTTTTACTGTAGCTTGTGTTCCAACTGGCATGAACATAGGAGTTTTACTTACTCCCCATTTAGTTGTAAATTCTCCGAGTCGAGCCATATTTTTGTTACTTTTTTTTATTACTTTGAAGTTTAAATTCATTTTATGTACTCCCTTTCTTTCTATATATAGAATATCATAAATTAGTAATTTTTACAATTAAAAAGTATGCTTATTAAACATACTGATTATCTTTTAAAAATTCATTATTAAATCTATAAGTATTTCTTTTTCCTTCTTTCAGTTGTTGCAAAATTTGCAATAACTAGTGTATATTTTATTTATTAGAATTTATATCATTTGTTATAAACATAGCATCTCCAAATGAAAAAAATCTGTATTTATTATTTACTGCATACTTATATGCATTTAATATATTATCTCTTCCTGCTAAAGCACTCACAAGCATTACTAAAGTACTTTTTGGTAAATGAAAATTTGTTATTAAAGCATCTATACCTATAAATTTATAACCAGGATAAATAAATATTTTTGTTTCTTCAGTAGTTTCTTTAAAGCACCCATATTTAGTTATATTACTTTCTAGTGTCCTTGTACTAGTAGTACCAACTGCTACTATTCTTCTATTTTCTTGTTTTGCTTTGTTTAGTTTTTCTGCTACTTCTTTAGTTATCATATAAAGTTCACTATGCATTTCATGATCAAGAACATTTTCTTCAGCAACTGGTCTAAATGTTCCAAGTCCAACATGAAGTGTTACATATAATACTTCTACACCTTTTTCTTTTATTTTTTCAAGTAATTCTTTAGTAAAATGTAGCCCTGCAGTAGGTGCAGCAGCACTCCCAACATTTTTTGCATATACTGTTTGGTATCTACTTTGATCAACAAGTTTTTCATGTATGTATGGAGGAAGAGGCATAGTACCTAGTTTATCTAATATTTCATATAGAATACCACTATATATAAGTTTAACATGTGTTATTCCATCATTTAGTTTTTCTATAACTTCTATTCTTAACTGTCCTTCGCCAAATGTAACTATATCACCCTTATGTAGTCTTTTTTGAGGCCTAGACAACACTTCCCAAGTGTCACTTCCCATATCTTTTAGCAAAAGTATTTCAATCACTGCCCCTGTTTCTTCTTTTGTACCAATTAGTCTAGCAGGCATAACTTTAGTATCATTAAGTACTAGAGTATCTCCAGAATGCAAGTAATTAATTATATTTTTAAATGTTTCATCTTTTATTTTACCAGTATTTTTATCAAGTAATAAAAGTTTAGAACTACTTCTATCTTCAAGTGGTGACTGAGCGATTAACTCTTCTGGTAAGTCATAATCATAGTAATTTATATCATATATTTTTTCCATAACATCACATCCAAATAGATTATACAAGTAAAATAAAAAGATATCAAGTAAAACTTAATATCATTATCTAGAACTTTTTGTTTCTTCTATTTTTTCAAGTAAAGTTTCTTTATCAATAAAACCTACCGAAGAAGAAATAACTTCTCCATCTTTATAGAATACTAAATGTGGAATACTCATTATTCTAAATTTATTTGCAAGATCAGAGTATGTATCTACATTTACTTTAATAATATCTACATCATTAATTTCTTCTAAAATACTTCCAAGCATCTTACATGGTCCACACCAATCTGCATAAAAATCAATTACATGCACTCCTTCTTTTACAAGACTATCAAAATCTTCTCCTTTATAATATCTCATTAATTCACCTTCTCTAATATTTTATTCATATTATCCTCATTAATTATATTTTTTTCAAATAATATTTTTATTTGTTCCTCAGCATTATTACTTTCATATACTTCTTTTATTCCTTCAAATGTATTCTTAACAAGTGGTGCAAGTGCAGGTGTTTTTTCTAACATAAAGTTACTTACTTTACTATTATTTAAGTATTTAATATTAAATATACTTAGTATAAATAGAATGAAGAATAACACTACATATGTAGTTATTGCACCTATTACTGCACCTATTACTCTTGATACAAAACCAAGTATTATTGTTGCATCAAATACTTTTTCAACTATATCTGTTACCTTTAATAGTACTCTATAAAGTAAACTGAAAACTATTAAAAGCAAAATAAATGATAAAATATGATAAACAAGTACTGAAACAGCTGCATTATTTCCTATCTGAGGTAGTTTGCTAATAAGAATATTTGCTAAACTCCCCTTTAGTATCCAAGATAATAAAAGTACTACTATACTTCCCACTAAACTAACTATACTTTTAACAGCGCCTCTTCTCATACCGCCTAAAGCACCTATTATTATAATTACTATCAAAATAGCATCAACTAAATTCATAATATTTCCTCCTTTATTAATATTTACTAAAATAATTATATTATAAAATAATAGAAAAATAAACACTTTTATGATAAAATAATTTTGAGGTTGATATAAATGACAATTGTATTTAAAGTGAGTGATAATATTAGAGAAAAAATGATAGAATATTATATGGATAAAAGGAAAGAAAAAACTCCTCCATATGCAGTGTTTCAAGCAGTTGAAGCTGACACTGTAGTTACTTTATATGAAAGTGGTAAAGTTATGTTTCAAGGAATATCCGCTGATATAGATGCCAATATGTGGAAAGATCAAGAAAAATTTTTAAATAATATTGATGTTGACACTAGAACCACTGAAGAAAAGAAAGAATCTATGATAGATAAAAGTAATTATTACTACTCTGCTATTGGAAGTGATGAAGTTGGAACTGGGGACTATTTCCTTCCTATAGTTGTAACTGCATGTTTTATGGATAAAACTAATATTAAATTTCTAGAAAGTTTAAAAGTACATGACTCAAAGAAACTTACCGATAAAAAGATATTAAGCGTAGCACCACTTATTATGAAAAAAATTCCTTATGAAAGCATTATATTAAGTAATAAGGAATATAATGAATGGGTTAATAAAGGAATAAACATGAATAAAGTTAAAGCTATAATGCATAATAAGATGCTTTTTAAGATGAAAAGTAAAGGTTTTAATTATGATAAAATTATAGTTGATCAGTTCTGTTTACCTGGTGTATATTATAATTACTTAAGAGAAGTAAAAGATAAAGTAACTGGAATTACTTTTATGACAAAAGCAGAAGATAAAAACCTTTCTGTTGCATGTGCGAGCATAATAAGCAGATATATATTTTTAAAAGAACAAGAGAAACTTGAAAAGTCACTAGGGATATTAATTCCAAAGGGTGCAGGAATTAAAGTTGATGAAGCCGGGAAAGAACTTGTTAAATCTAAAGGAAAAGATGTATTAAATGAGATATCTAAAATAAGTTTTAAGAATACTAATAGGATACTTAACAGTGACTAATTACATAGTTAGAAAGTATACTCTTTTAAGTAGTAAGTTAAATAAAGAATATAATATTTTAGGTATAGCAGATACTCATTTTAATAATTTTATTAACTCTAAGTTTTTAATTACACTAAAAAATTTAGTTATAAATAGTAAATATGATTTAATACTAATTTCTGGAGATATTATGAATTCCAATATGTATTTAAATAATAAATCTTTTAATAAAGTAAAAAGTATTTTAGATAATATAAGTATACTAGGTAAATGCCCTATATATATTGCACTTGGTAATCATGATATTAATACTAAGCACTTAGAAGAAGTTATTAAGAGATTTGAAAGTTTAAAATATAATACTAATTTATTTCCTCTTGATAATGAAACAGCTTATTTTAACAATTTATCTATAAGTGGCATCAGAGTACCTATTGAAGCTTATGATAGAAAGAATGCTTTTAATGAAAACGGCATCATTTTAAATAATGTTTTAGAAAGAATAAAAGTAAATAAAGAGTACTATAACATTTCTTTAGTGCACGATCCTTTATCAGTATATAATTCGTTTAGAGTTAACCAAAGTAATATAAATAAATTTGATTTAATATTTTCAGGTCATTTACACGGAGGATATTTAAGTAAAAGTAAAATATTAGATGATAGTATTTTAGAAGGTTATATGGAATATTTTAGAGATTTTAAACCTTTTATAAAAGTGCCATTTGTTAAAGGAAAACATTTATTTAATAGCACTCATTTAATTATTAATGAAGGCTTTAGAAGATATAACGGCTTAATACCATCATTTATTTACACTACTCCATACTTTTCTAGTATTAAACTACTTAAAAAACACTGATTAATTTCAGTGTTTTTATTTATTTTATTCATGTTTTTATATTTTCACACCTTTTTGGGACGAATAATCGCTTTTTTACTTAATTTTCTTTATTTCGTCTAATAGTTTTAATGCTTCCATAGGAGTTACTTCTAGTGGATTTATTTGTCTTAAGAACTCTCTTAACGGATCTTTTACTGGAGTTTCTAAATCTAGTTCAAATTGTTTTATATGAGTTTTTTCTTCTTTGTTTTCTTTTTCGTAGACTTTAAGTAACTTTCTAGCTTCTTCTGTTACCTCTTCTGGTAAACCTGCTAGTTCTGCTACATTAACACCATAACTTCTATCTACTGCACCATCAAGAACTTTATGAAGAAAAACTACTCCTCCTTCATTTTCATCAATTGTAACATGTACATTTTTAATGCTAGGATCTAGTTCACTCATTTTAGTTAGCTCGTGATAATGAGTACTAAACATAGTTTTACATTTTATATGTTTAGTTATATATGATATAATGCTTCCAGCTAAACTAATACCATCATATGTACTAGTACCACGACCTAGTTCATCAAATAGAATTAAACTATTAATTGTAGCATTTTTAAGAGCATAGGCACTTTCTTTCATTTCAACCATGAATGTACTCTCTCCACCTACTAAATCGTCTGATGCTCCAATTCTAGTAAATATTTTATCAAATACCGGGATGTTTGCTTCTTTTGCTGGTACAAAACATCCTATTTGATTTAATATTATTAATACAGCAAGTGTTCTCATATAAGTACTTTTACCGCTCATATTAGGACCAGTTATTAAAAGTACTGATGTATCTTTATCCATAATTATATCATTACTTATATAGTCACCTTTAATTACTTTTTCAACTACTGGGTGTCTTGCATCTAATACATTAATTATGTGTTCATGATTAATAGTAGGTCTTACAAAGTTACATTCTTCACTTACTGTACTTAGACTTTGCATTACATCTAAATAAGCAATTCTTTTACTTACCTCTTGAAGATCTCTTATATTTTTACTTACTTCATCTTTTATTTTATTAAATAGTTCATATTCTAATGATTTAATTTTTTCTTCTGCATTAAGTATCATATCTTCTTTTTCTTTAAGTAAAGGTGTTATAAATCTTTCACTATTACTAATTGTTTGTTTTCTTACATATCCAAATTCTTCTTTAACATTATCAGCTTGTCCTTTACTTACTTCAATATAATAACCAAATACTTTGTTATATCCAACTTTTAAAGTTTTAATTCCTGTTCTTTCTCTTTCTTCATTTTCAAATTTACTAATGAAGTCTTTACCGTTTTTTCTAATACTTTTTAATTCATCAAGTTCTTTAGAAAAACCACTTTTAATTATTCCACCCTCTTTTATAGTAATAGGTGCATCTATATCAATAGAATTTTCTAGTAAATCATATAATTCTGGAAACACTTTTACTTTTTCTAAGTTTAAACTTTCAAGTATTAAGTTTATATCAGGTAATACTCTTATACTATTTTTAAGTTGTAATAAGTCTCTTGCGTTTACAGAAGATATACTTACCTTACCTACAAGTCTTTCTAGATCATATATTTCGTATAAGAATTCTTTTAGTTCACTTTTAAGTAGAAATTCTTTATTTAGAAGTTCAATTAAGTCATGCCTTTCTTCTATATCTTTTACATTAGTTAAAGGTTTTAATATAAACTCTTTAAGTAGTCTAGAACCCATACTAGTTTTAGTTTTATCAAGAAGCCATAATAAACTATACATTCTATCTTTATTTCTTATAGTTTCTGTTAGCTCTAAATTCCTAATAGTTTCTTTATTTAAACTTAAATAGCACTTAGAATCAACATATTCTGGTTCCATTAAGTGTTTAAGTTCTTTCTTTTGATTGAAAGTTATATAACTTATTAGCATTAGTGTATTGTTTTCTAGCTTTGTATCATTTAGACTACTTACTTTGTTTTTATTAATATCACTATAGTCTTTATCATAAATACTTACATATATGTTATAGTTTGTTTTAAGTAAAGAAGTTATTTCAGCATTAAAATCACTTCTTACTATTATTTCTTTTATACCAAGACTTACTATTTCACTTATTAATTTTTCATTATCATGGCTTATGAATGTTGCAAACATTCTTCCACTTAATAAATCCATATATGAAAGAGCATATATATAAGTATAATCTGTTATACTACCTATAAAGTTATAGTTTTTTTCGTCTAGACTTTCGCTAGAAGTTATAGTCCCTTTACTAACTACTTCTACTACTTCCCTTTTTACAATTCCTTTTGCTTCTTTAGGGTCTTCTACTTGTTCACATATTGCCACTTTATATCCTTTATCTATTAGTTTCTCTAAATAAACATTAACTGCATGATGTGGCACTCCACACATAGGCACTCGTTCTTTTAAACCAGCATTTTTACCTGTAAGAGTTAGTTCTAGTTCATGACTTGCAGTTATTGCATCCTCAAAAAACATTTCATAAAAGTCACCTAATCTATAAAAGAGTAAAACATCCATATATTCTTTTTTTGTTTTAGCATATTCCCTCATCATAGGACTTAACATTTCAATATCTACTTCATTTAATTTCATAATATCACTCATTAACTATTATACATTAAAAAAAATAAAAGAAAAAGATTTTTTAGTAATTTCTTTCTCTTTCTAAATCTCTTTTTTTAATTACTTCTCTTTTGTCATAAAGTTTTTTACCTTTACATACACCTAAAAGTACTTTAGCTTTATTCTTTTTAAAATATATTTTAAGTGGTACTAAAGCTACTCCTTCTAATTCTATTAATTTACTAAGTTTATTTATCTCATTTTTATGAAGTAAAAGCTTTCTTTCTCTTCTTTCTTCATGATTAAATATATTACCTTCTTCATATTTAGCTATGTATGTATTAGTTAAAAATACCTCTCCATTTTTAATTCTAGCATAAGAGTCATCTAAACTAACAGAGCCTTTTCTTATACTTTTAATCTCAGTACCGATAAGTACTATTCCGCATTCTATTTCATCTTTTATAAAATAATTAAATTTTGCTTTTCTATTTATTATTTCCATGTAATTTCACCTTCTTCATTTAAGTAAAATTTGTTTCATTAGTATACCATGCTAGAGAAACAATATCAACTTATAAAATTAATATTTTTTCTATATCATTTTATCTTAATATTTTTACCTATCATCTACTAATATAAAATCAATATGTCTAGTTTCCTTATTAGCGGCTATACATTTTACTTTAACTCTGTCTCCTAGTTTAAGCACAATTCTTTTCTTTCTATTATAATAATATAAAGAGTCATCACTTAGTGTATAAAAGTCATTAATTGTATCTAAACTAACAAAGCCTTCTACAAAGTTATCTGTTTCAACAAAGAAACCATTTTTAAGTAGTCCATCTACTGTAGCCATATATTCTTCTCCTATGTGATCCATCATATATTCAGCTATTTTCATATCATTAACTGCATACTCACACTCATCACTTCTTCTTTCAGTCATACTTATATGGTCACATGCTTCAGGTAGCCCTCTTGATATTTCATTTAAACTAACGCCCATATCCATATTAAATAAAGCTATTTTAATCATATAATGAAGTAGTAAATCACTAAATCTTCTAATTGGACTTGTTTCATGAGTATACATTTTACTTGCTAATCCAAAGTGGCCTATATTATCAACAGAATATATTGCTTTTTGCATACTTCTTAATAATTTCTTAGAAAGTATTTCTTTATCTTTTGTTTCATTTATTACTTCCATTATAGTTTGTATATTTTTATTAGATATATCACTATAATTAAATTTACCTTTTATATTGTAGCCTAAAGTATTCATAAATCTAACAAATTCTTCTATCTTTTTAGGAGTTGGTTTAGCATGAATTCTATATATTCCAAGTCCCGTTTTCTCATTAAGTAAACTAATACTTGCTTCATTGCTAGCTATCATAAATTCTTCTATTAAGTTTTCTCCTAGACCTTGAGTTCTTTTTTTAATATCAGTTACTTTACCATTTTCATCTACTACTAGTTTAATCTCACTACTCTCAAATTCTATTTCTCCTCTTTCCAATTTCTTTTTCTTTAGTACTTTAGAAAGTTCTAACATATTAAGTAAAGTACTTTCAAATTCTTCATATCCTTCTACATGAGAACCATCAAATATTTTATTTATATCATCATAATTCATTTTCTTTCTTGATTTAATAATACTTGGAAACATTCTTTTATTTACTACATTACCTGTTTTATCAAATTCTATTTCTGTAGTAACTGCGCATCTAAGAACATTAGGATTTAAACTACATATTCCATTTGAAAGTTCAACTGGTAGCATAGGCTCAACTCTATCTGCCATATAAGTTGAATTTCCTTTTAAATAAGCATCATTAAATAAACTAGAATTCCATTTTACATAGTTAGTTACATCTGCTATACTAACATTTAGTAGATAGTTACCATTATCAAGCACTTTAAGTCCAACTGCATCATCTATATCTTTTGTATCAATTCCATCTATTGTAAATATCATTTCTTCAGTTAAATCTTTTCTATCTATAAAATCTTTATCACTTATTTCTCCTGGTATACTTTTAACTTCTTCTTTAGTTTCAGGGCTAAAACCAGTTGGAACACCAAGTTCTGCCATTACTTTTAATGTGTCTATATCAGGACTATTTTTATGGCCTATCTTTTCTATAACTTTAACTATTACAGAATCCTTTTCTTCTCTTATACTTTTTAGTTTAACTATTTCTCCTTCAACTACATTTATATCATTATTAATAGTTAATTCTATATTTAAAGGATATTCTTTTAATGGTTTTACGAAAGTTATTCCATTCTCCACACATATTTCTCCTAATGGAAGATTTCTATCTAATACTCTTTTAATTTTTCCTTCTATTTTTCCAAATCTTTTATATGTTTCAGCAAGCACTATATCTCCATCTAGTGCTCCATTCATGTTCCTTTTATCTACATAAATATCTCCATCAGTTAGTAAAAGATATCCATTTCCACTAGATACTCTTTCTATTTTAGTTTTTATATATTCATCATTTACTAATTTAAAAGTATTATGTTTAGTACTAACTATTTCTCCCTCGTTAACTAATTCATATAAAATATTCATTATTTCTTTTAAATCTTCTACTTTATAATCTTTATTAAAATATTTTACTATATCTATAGGATCAATTTTCTTATTACCATTTCTCTTAAATAAATTCAAAACTTCTTCTTTCATAACTATCATTCTCCTATTTATAATTATACAAGAAAAGAGGTGGTTTAGCAACCACCATTTACTTCATAAGGGCTAATATAAGAACCACTACCTGATGACCATAGAGCACACTGCTTGATACTTATAACTGGACGTACTGCTTTTAAATTATTTAAGGGTGAAGAGCCTAGATAAACATCAGGAACATATAGAGATGCATTATCTACATATGCTGCATAAATAGAATTATTAGTAGATGAGACTTTAGCGCTAATTGAAGGTGTAATTGTCCACCAGTTAGTACTTCCTGTTATGCTTCCTTCCGTACTATTTAAATAATACCAAACGTTCGCTGTAGAAGAACTGCTCCAACTATTCATTGTATTTGCTCCAGCATATACCACTTCATCGGCTGTCATTAGTCCTATTGGATATGTTAATTTAGCTTCTGTATTACTCCCCGAAAATGCATCTTTTATATTTGTGCAATTATATGTCGGTTGTTTATTATCTAACAGCCTAATATTCGCCGAAAATTTAAAATTATACTGAAAATCAGGTGCTGCTATAAGATTACTTGTATCATTTATATCAACAAATGCAATCATACTATCAGAATTTTTATTAAGTTCTTTTTGAGCTACATATGTGTCCTTTCCTATTTCTCTATCATTACAATATACGGCAGTTGTACTTATGTATTTTGTATAGCTACTTAAGCTATTATTATACCATGTATCTACCACTCCTTTTATAGTACTATTATTTGTATTAGTTCTATTTGAAGCAAGTGTTCCACTTGTTCCATACATATACCCTGCATACATTGAATTATCATACGAACTATTAAAGGCACTTTTATCTATATATCCATTTGTTGTATCAGGACTTGTTCCTGAATATAACATTCTAATACTTCCATCTGCATTTGTTCTTATTATTCTCCAGTAGAAACCTCCAAATTTCACCCAGTTATTTTTTGCATCTCCTGCAAAGTAATATACATCTTTAGCAGTTCCCCCAGCTATACTTTCTGTTGCTTTATATAAAGTTCCTGTATTAGTATTTGTAAACGTTGTACTAAAGTCTGTTCTTGTACTTATCGTTGGATTATCAGCAAGTAATTGATTATATAGAGGTACAGCTATTTTCTTAAATGTAACAGTACATGTTCTCGAACTTGTTACATTACTTACTGTTACTGTTGAACCACTTAAACTTCCACCTGTACAACTTATAGTTGGATTACTTGACGAATAGCCAGTACTAGGACTTATTCCAGTAAATGAAACACTACTTCCGTGTTCGACTGTTTTTGTTGCAGAACCAGATCCATTAACAACATTTAATTTAACTTCATAGTTATAACGGCTCCATTTTGCTGTTATACTATGATCTCTTTTTGTATAATTAATAGATGTACTATCTACCTTTGTTCCATCTTCTAAATACCATCCAAGCATCATATATCCATCTCTAGAATATGTAGGGAATTCACCATATACATCTTTATATCCTATATTTTTAGAAGAAATATTCTTCGATATATTAATGTTATAAAAAGTATATGTTTTGTTAGTAGCATTAACATCTAATCGTAGCCAATATACACCTGTTACATTTGGAGTAAATTCAAATTTTTTATTATTATATAAATGGTAAAAGGTATTATATTCTCCATTTAACATTAAGAAGGCTTCTACAGTATTTGTGCCTGAATTAGTTCCCCATACGCCATTAGTATCACAATTAAAGATATAAGTGTTATTAGCTTCTAAATAAACTCTTGCATTAATAAAACCATATCCATCATCATTTTTTCCAGTAACAGTAACTACTTCATCCTTAACACTATAAGTTATATACTCTGAGTTAATATTTGATACATCCTTTAAATCATATAATAAATTACCACTATTGAAAGTTAGTGTATAAATGCCTTTTTTAAAATCCATAGTACAATAATCAGGCATATGTATGTTTGATAAACTTACACTATTATCTTCTTTATTATAAGTAGCAATAGTTCCATTCTTACAAGTAATACTATCTATTTCATATCCTTCTATTAAATTATTATAAGAAATATCAGTCTTTTTTCCATTTAATGTATAAGCCTGTATTCCTTCTGGTTTAGAAAGCAATTTTTCTACTTTAGATATTTCTTTATTATTTTCTTTATTATCTTTAAACACAAAAGATAATAATAATAAAGTTATGATTAAAACTAAAGTACTTAATATTATAAATAATTTCCTTTTCATACTAACCTCTTTTCTTTTTTAAACACTAAAAAGAGATAGGATTATCCTATCTCTTTAAAGCACATGAAAAACTAGAGTTATTAGTTGTTAGTAATAACCCCCCCCCCTAGTACTTTATTTTGTACAAATAGGCTGTTGTTTTTCATGTTTATCTCTCCTTTGTTATTTGTAGCTTCCTACAATAAAATAATACCACAAAAAGTATAGTATTACAAGGTTTAATTTTCTGTACTTTTTGTGGTACTTGTTAAAATAATTCTTTTGAATCTAATACTATAGTAACTGGGCCATCATTATATATTTCTACTTTCATATCTGCTCCAAATATACCTGTTTCAGTATGAATATTTAATTCTTTTAATTTATCATTCATATAATCATATAAATCACTTGCTTCATTTGGAGTTAAAGCATTTATAAATGAAGGCCTTCTTCCTTTTTTAGCATCAGCATATAAAGTGAACTGGCTTATATTTAGAATTGAACCATTTATATCTAATAAACTTAAATTCATTTTTTCGTTTTCATCTTCAAAAATTCTTAAGTTTATTATTTTATCTATCATTTTGTCTACTATTTCTTTTGTATCTCCAAAGGTAAAACCAGTTAGTAAAACATAACCTTTACTAATTTCACCATTTATTTTATTATCTATAGTAACTTTACTATATTTACTTCTTTGCACTACTACTTTCATTATCTTTCCACCTTACTTATGAAATTTAAGTTAGATAAGTCTAACATAAATTTATCTAGATTTTCTTTATTTTTTACTTTTAACAATAATTCATATACTTCTTCATTTTTTATAAGTCCTTTATTATTAATTGAAGTTATATTTATATCACTTTTAGTAGCAAGTGAAATTATATCTATTAAATGATCGTTTGATGAGTCTATATATACTTTTATATTTGTTGTATATTTATCAAGTTGATTAGTATTCCATGATACATCTATTATTCTTTCATTACTTTCATCTACCATTTTGCAGTCTTTTCTATGTACACTTACACCATTACCTTTAGTGATATAACCTATTATTTCATCTCCTGGTACAGGAGAGCAACAAGATGCTAGATTAGTTAAAATATCAGCATAGCCTGATACTAATACTTTAGCATCAGAATTACTTTTAATTTCTTTATTATTAAGAAGTTTTTCTATGGAATTATCTTTTTTTGGATATACTATATCCACTAATTTATTAACTATTAAAGCTGGAGAGTACTTAAGAGAAGACACTCCTAAGCACACATCATTATAGTCTTCGCTTTTTAAATCTTTTATAAGTAAGTTAATGTTATCATTAGTAAGAAGTTCATTTATATTATATTTTCTTTTCTTTATTTCTTCTTTTATTAATTCATTACCTACTTCTATACTTTTATCTTTTTCTTTTTTATAGAAGTAACTTCTTATTCTTGATTTAGCACTTTCTGTTTTTACAAATTTAAGCCATCCTTTAGAAGGACTTTTACCAGCTTGTGTTCTTAATTCTACAATATCTCCATCTTGAAGTAAATAGTCTAAACTTACTTGTTTTCCATTTACTAAAGCACCTACTGTAGTGTTTCCTACTTCTGAGTGTATTTTGTATGCAAAGTCTACTGGTGTTGAGTCAAATGGAAGTTCAATTATATCTCCTTTAGGAGTAAAAATGTATATAAATTCTTTAGTCATATTATTTTGTAAATTCTTAAAGAATTCACTATTGTTTTCCATATCATTTAATTCTATTAAAGTTCTAAACTGTGCTAGTTTTTCCTCTAGTTCACTTTTTTTAGAACCATCTGTATGTTCTTTATATGACCAGTGAGAGGCAACACCATGTTCTGCTATTTCATTCATTTCATAAGTTCTTATCTGTACTTCATAAACTTTCCCATCTACTCCAAATACTGTTGTATGTAAACTTTGATACATATTGTTTTTAGGGTTTGCTATAAAGTCTTTAAATCTTTTAGGAATAGGTCTAAATTTTGAATGTATTAAACCTACTACTAGATAGCATTCTTCTGTTTTTTCAAGTAGTATTCTAAGTCCTAGTAAGTCATATATTTGGTTCCATTTTCTTCCTTTTTTTAATTTATTATAAATACCTCTTACTGATTTAACTCTATAAGTAAGTTCATATTTTATATTATGCTCATTTAGAAGTTCTATTAGTTCATCTCTCATTTTAAATAAAGATGCTTCTAACTCTTCTTTACTAGCATTTATTTTATCAAGAACATCTTGATATCCTTTTGGATCAGACCATCTTAAACATAAATCTTCAAGTTCACTTTTCATAGTTTTTATTCCAAGTCTATGTGCGATTGGAATAAAAATTTTTTCTGTTTCATCTACTACTTCATTAATATGTTCTTTATCAAAAGGATCTATTGTTCTTAGGTTATCAAGTCTATCTGCAAGTTTAATAAATAATGTTATTGGATTTTCTGATAGTCCCACAACAATTCTTCTATATTTATCTGGATCATCATTTTTAAATGTCCTTTTTAAATGGCTTATTTTAGATACAGATACTAATATGTTACTTACATCCTCGGAAAATTCTTCGCATATTTCTTCAGGTGTTACTTTTTCTAAAGTAACTGCTTCATGTACTAAAGCACTTCCTATAGTAAGAGTATCCATTTTAAGCTCTGCTAATATTGTGGCAACTCTAACTGAATGACAAACATATTCTTCCCCGCTTAATCTATTCATACCATCATATATTTTTACTGCATATTCATAGTATCTATCTATAGTTTTTAGCTGTTCTTCATTCATATAAGTACTTAGAATTTCTTTTAATTTTTGATAATCTTTTTCTTTAGTTTCCATTACGCATTTATTCCTTTTATTAGTTTTTCTTCTGGTCCATTATCCTCTTTCTTTTCTTTTTTAGGATGTTTTAATTTATGTATTTCTAATTTTTGCCATATGTAAGGTGCAATAAACAAACTACTAAATGTTCCAAAAGTTAATCCAAATAAGATTGTTAAATTAAATTCTTTTACACCCTTTGTATTCATAAGTAAAAGAACAATTACTGCCGTTAAAGTAGTTATACTAGCAAGTAAGTTTCTTCTTAAAGTTATACTTGTACTTAAATTTACTACCTCTTTTATTTTTTCTTCTGTTATATTTTTAACACTCTTCATTTTATCTCTTATCATATCAAATACTACTATTGTATTGTTAACTGAGTATCCTATTATAGTAAGTATGCCTGCAATAAATATAAAGTTTATTTCTATTTTTAATATGATAAACAATGAAACTGTTACAATTACATCACTTAATACACCTATTATACTACTTAATGCGTAAGTGCTTGCAAATCTAAATGCAATATATATTAGTATAGCTATTCCTGCAATTAAAAGTGATTTTATTGCATTTACAGTTAAATCCTTTTTAACTAAATTACTTATTGAGGATATATCTGCATCAAGATTAAGTTTTTCTAATGAAGATTTAACATCTTTTATTTCATCACTACTTAAAGTTTCACTTATTTTTAGATAGTATTCTTTATCATTTATCTTAGTTTCTTCATTTATAGTATATTTATTAAGTAATTCTTTTACATTGTTTACATTTATTTTTTCTTCACTTTTTAATGTAATTGCACTTCCACCTTTAAAATCTACACCAAGATTAATTCCTTTAGTAAACAACATTATTATACCTGTTATAATAATTAACACTACTAAAATAATATTATATTTAGACATTTTTAAGTTATTTCTTACTTTACTTTTCTTTATTTTTCCAAGTAATATTTTCTCTTTCTCATCAAATATATTTGTATAAATAAAACTTGAAAGTAAATATCTATTTACTAATACCATACTTATTCCAGTAACTATAATAGTTAGCATTAACATAGTAGCAAATCCTTTTACACTGGATTCACCAAATATAAATAATACTATTGCTGCAATAAAAGTTGTTAAGTTTGCATCTACTAAAGATATTAAACTCCTCTTGTTACCATCGACATATGCATTTTTAAGACTTTTACCACTTGCAATTTCTTCCTTTATTTTTTCAAGCGTAATTATCGCTCCATCAACAGCCATCCCTATTCCTAGTATTAATGCTGCAATTCCTGTTAATGTGAGTACTCCATCTATTAAAGAGTAAAACATAAATACTAGACCAATATATAAGATTAAACTTACTACACTTATAAATCCACTTAAATTGTAGAAAAATACCATTATAATCGAAATTATTAGAAGTGTTATAAGTCCCGCTACTGCAATTAATTTTAAAGTATTGCTTCCATATGAAGCATCAACTGTTTTAGTACTTATTTCTGTTAGTTTAACTCTTAAACTACCTGAGTTAATTAAGTCTACTAATTCTTCGGCATCTTCTTCTGAAAAGTTCCCTTGTATTACAACATTACCAGAAAAGCCTTCTTTAACAGTTGCTGAACTAATACATTTAGTACTAGTTTCTCCACAGTTTGCTGTTTTATATGAGTCCCCTTCTTCATAATCAAGCCAGATTGTTATTAATTGATCACTTGATTCACTAATTGCTTTAGTAACTCTATAAAATGTATCGTTATCTTTTATCTTTAATGCTACCACCGGTTTACCTGTTTGTCTATCATAATCCAAACTTGCTCCTGGACTAGATAATACACTTGCATTCATAACTTCTTCATCACTAGTGTTTCTGAAAGTTAAAACTGCAGGAGTTGTTAGTCTTTCTCTTGCTTCATTTTCATCTTGTACTCCTGGAAGTTTTACTCTTATTTTTTCACCTTCAATTATTATTTCAGGTTCACTTACTCCAAGAGTATCTATTCTATTTCTAATAGATTTATATGCACCTTTTATATCTTCATCAGTTAATTTTTCTCCTTGAAGACCTTCTACTAAGTATAAAACTTCAAAGCCACCTTTTAAATCTAATCCAAAATTTATTTTTCTAATGAATGTAAAAATTAGTAGTATTCCAAGTATTAATGTAAGTAAAAGAACTACTACACTTTTACTTAATTTCTTTTGTTTTTTCATAGTAAGTTACCTTCTTCCTTTATTATTTCTATGTCCCTTTTTTTAAGTATTTCAAACACATAATTTTTAAGATCACTTATTTTTAAGTCCATAATATCTGTTACCATTTCTGCTAAAGTTAAATCTTCTTTTTTCTTCCATTCAAATTCACTTAAATAATTCCATATATCCGCTTCCTTTATATAAGAAATATGATTCCTTTTAAGTTCTTCTCTTTTAGAATATAAAGCAGGCTTAACTCTGTTATAAAGTTCTTCAAGACTTTTAAATTCAGAATTATTATTCATATAACTAATCACCTATTTAAGTATACTACATTTTTTAATAAAATAAAAGAAAGACTTATAAAAAAAGTCTTCCCAAATCTATATAAAGTGCCCAAGCACGTATAATAGATTATATGAAAATATTTTAATTTAATGTTAATTTTTTAACATTATTTTTTTGAAGTTCTGGAATTACTAGAGTATTACTATTTTCTGGAAAGCATATTGGATAGTATTCTTCAGCTTTTCTTTCAGTGTCTTTACATATTTTTAATAAATCATTATAAGCTTTAATTCCGCCTTCTTTATTAAAGGCTCTTAAATTCACACGTTTTATAAATGCCGCTGATCCGTCATTAAAAGTACCAAAAATAGCTGTGTTAAAAAACTTGCTCGATAATTGTTTTGTACTAAAACCATTTAAATTGTCTAAATTTAAAGCCATATGATTATCAAAACCTATATAGTTTTTTAAATGAAAATATAAAGGCCCATTAACTAGATAACAAAGTGGTTCAATTGGAAAAAACGCTTTGTGCAGGCTTTCAGTAAGTTGAACTCTTTTATAAACTCCTTCACTTTCTTTAACTACAGCAAATAAAGCCTTTTGTTTATTAATTTCATAAGGTTTTATATACATAATACTGTTAGTATTTTCTATAACTTTTTTTAAATTTTCTTCAATATATTTAAACTGTACTTGCATTTTAGTCCTCCTTTTTTATGCAAAGTATTATAACAAATATTCAGTTAGTTTTCAACTTTCTTTACTAATTTTTTTGCTCTTTCAAATTATTCAATTACTTTACCTTTCTTCAGTGCTCTTTGAAATCTTTTCGTTATTATTTTTTCCCACATCATCTCTAATTTCATTTTTAATTTTCGTACCATTTAATTCACCTCTTTAGAATTTAAATTATTTCTAAATTAATTATATCACTTCATTGTTTTTGTGTAAATTCTAACTACACTTAGATGGCATATTAAATTTGACATTTTCGTTTTATTGTGGTATATTATTCGCAGAAAAACCAGTAGGTCTATGCAGGCTTGTACCTGTTATACCGCTGGTTTTTTTGTGATTTTATATCATATAAATATTTTCCCCCATTAGCATCATTTCTTATTAAAACAGCTCCAGTATATACCTTTTCGTTTCCGTTATAATCAAAAGAGAAAGTAGTATCATATTTATAAAAACTGTATTTGACATCTAAGTTCTTGTGCATTATTTTCACTTATTGACATAGAATATTTAGTGGGATGATGTATCGCTATTGACATTATTGTTTGATTGTGGTATATTATCTACATTAGAAGTTGACTGCGGGATTTTACCCGTACTCGGCTTCTTTTTTTGTTCATATATTTTTTTGAATTCACTTTTTTTAATATTATCTTTGATATACTTATTTAAATTTGGATTTATTCTATCATATCCATATACACTTTTTAATCTATTTATATCAATAGTTATATTGTTTACATTTGTAGATGTTTCAACCTCAATCGGAGCTATAATGTTATTTCCTTTATTGTCTTTCAATGTAGTTAAAATCAAATAATTACTACCATCATTTCTTTTAAATATAACTCTAGGATTATCTAAACTATCTATTGCTTTGATATATAATTTTTTTCCTAAACCATGATAATGATCATTTTTATTAATTTTTATACCTAATTTTTTTGCTTCTTGTTCGGTTAAAATATTTTTTCTAATATGTGAGGGATTTTCATACATAGGCAAATCCTTAATTCCATTTTTAACAAGTATTGATGGAGTATAATCTCTCAATTTAACTGGATTTCTTACATTTATATTATTTAAGATATTATCAATATTATTGTCAATATCAGCATTGATATGATATTCAGTTTTATTTAGATTACTTTCATCACTATAATAAGCATCTTCCCACATTGTTTTTAGTTTTTCAACAAAACTTACATATTCCTCTGCTTTACTTTTTTTAGATTTCTCTGTAAGTTTTCTAATATTATTTAAAATTATCATGAATACAGTCAAATTTTTTCGTTTCACAAACTGTATAAATTCAAGTTTGTTGAATAATTTAAGATATAGATCTAACACCATTTTATCAGATTTATCTTCGATTTTGTCTTTTTCTTTAAATTCGGTATTTTGTTCTAAATAGTTGAGAATTAATTTTGATGTGCTAGATTTTGCATTTTTGATTAATGCGTTTTTCATCTCACCATAATACTTCATGTTTACCTCCTTTCTACGGACTATAAGTTTTAATCTTATATCCACTACCCTTTATTCTAACTTCTATAGTTCCATCTTTATCAGTTCTATATATTTTTGAACTTTTTAGAGTACTTAATACTTCTTCTTTAGGATGACCATATCTGTTATTTTTGCCTACACTTATTATGCTATATCTAGGTTTTATTTTATCTATAAAGTCTTTACTACTACTTGTATTTGAACCGTGATGTCCCACTTTCAAAAAGTCTATATTCTTGATGTCATATTTATTTATAATATCTTCTTCTTTATTAATTCCAGCATCCCCCATAAACAAAAATTTATAGTTATTTAAATTAGTATAAATAACATTAGTATTATCATTTTCATTATCATACTCTTTTGTATTTAGAAATTTTAGTTTATATTTATCTATGTTCAGATTTTTTATGCAGCTAGAATATTTTATATTATTTTTGTTTAATACTTTAATTAATCTTTTTTCTAAATTATTGTAACTACCACAATTTAGAATTACTTTATTTACTTTAAAGTTTTCTACCAAATATTCAGCATCTCCTGAGTGATCGTTATCTCCATGAGTAATAATTAGATAGTCTAGTTTATTTATACCAAGTTTTCTTAAGAAAGTTATTGTGTTATCAGCTATGTTTTTAGTTTTTCTTTCTTCCCATTTTTCTTTTTCATAAGAGATTTTACCACCAGTATCTATAAGTATGTTTTCTTTTCTATTCGAGCTACTTAGTAGTATGGAGTCGCCTTGACCAACATCTATATAATAAACTAATATATCGCTATTTAAGTATGGTTTTATTTTTATAAATATAGTTATAATTATTAGAAATATTATGTGTTTTTTCTTCTTTGTTTTGATAAATAGAATAAATAATATACTATAAACTATTATAAAATAAATACTTACTTTAGGAAAATATACTATTAATTTAAGTTTATTTGTAAACATACTAATACTCTCTAATATACTAGTTAAAATGTTTAATATAAAGTAAAGTTTAGGTACTATGAAAGTTATTAATGTAAAAGGAAATACTATAAAACTTACATATGGTACAAATATTAGATTTAATATAAAACCTATTAAGTTAATACTTCCAAAGTAATATATTGATATAGGAAGAGTGCCCAAAGTGCTTATTAAGCTTATTTTTAATAGTCCTATAAAGTAGTTATTACTTTTTGTTAAATCATTTGATAGTATTAAGTAGAATGCTGCAGTAAATGAAAGTATAAAACTAACGTTATATATTATGAATGGATTAATTAAAGTAAGTAAAATATATACTAAGTAAAGTATATTTATAGTTCTTATGTTTAAGTAAAACACTTTATTTATACCAAGAAAAAAGAATAAAAGAGTTGCTCTTAGTATAGATGGAGAAAAATTAGTTATAAATGAAAATAGTAATAAAAATATAAATACAAGTATGTATCTAGTTAGCTCTGGTACTTTTAGTTTTTTTAATATGAATATTAAAAATGCACTAAAGATTGAAACATGTAGTCCACTTAAAGCAAATAAGTGGCTTATTCCATTTTCTCTATAAGTTGATAATACATCATTATCTATGTATGAAGTACTTCCTAGTACAAAGGCATATATGTATTCTTTGCTTTTAAATTTATTTGCATGATTAAAAGCTAAGTTTTTTATTTTGTAAAATATATTATTAGTAGTTTTTTCTATATTAAAACTTTCTATATTAAGTAAATAATATATTTTATTATTATATAAATATTTCTTATAATTAAACATATAAGGTACAGTATTATTACTTGGTTTTTCAAGGTTTCCTTTTATAGAAAGAGTACTATCTAATTTTAAATTATTAGATAAGTACTCTTTTTCTTCTAATGATTTTATATAGTAAGTTGCTTTTATTTTTTCTTTACAATACAAATTCATATCTAATTTGTTTCCATCTATTTTATATGAATTTAATTTACAATTAAATAAAGTTTCATTTCCTTTATAATTACTTTCATATTTAATAAATATAGTTATATAAAGTGCATAAATAATAGTTAAAAAGAGAAGCACTCTATAAAGGTTATCATACAGTAATATACGCCTTAATTGTATCATAAAGTTTATCTCCTATTCCGCTTACGTTTTTAATATCTTCTATGGTTTTAAATGATCCATTTAGATTTCTATATTCTATTATTTTCTCAGCTTTAGCTTCACCAATACTAGATAAAGTCATTAATTCTTCTTTAGTAGCTGTGTTAATATTTATTAGTTTCTCTTGATTAGCAGTATTTTCCTTATTAACTTCATTAGTAATTAAGTCTTCTTTTTTTATAGATGCATCATTAGATAGATCTGTATTAATATTTATTTCTTCTATATTAGTTCTTTCTTCCACCTTTTTAATATCACTTGTTTTAGAAATAATAATCACATTTTCATCAACTAATTTTTTACTTAAGTTTAAATATTTAGTAGTTGCTTTTTTAGTTAGACCACCCGCAATATTGATTGCATCTATTACTCTTGAATTTAATGGTAGTTCATATACACCAGGCTTTTTAACTTCACCTTTTATGTCTATTTTAATTAAACTATTATTTTCTTCCACCTTTTCTTCTTCGCTATATTGACAGTTAGTTTCTTCATAATTATTTTGGTTAGTATCAAAATTAAATAATAAAACTATTAAAGAAATAACTAAAACTAAAATAATAGAAAGTTCTACTTTTCTTTCAAATAAATATTCTTTTATATTCATATGTTTTTCACCTCCTTTAAACTTAATCTAGCATACTCTTTTAACAAAGTCAAAACACCCAAAAATTTAATTTTAATGGGTGTTTTTGATATTAATTTTTAATTTTTATATTAAATATGCTAGTTAAAATTTAAAATTGGTTTTAAAAATTTCTTTCATTTTTTTTACATTTTTTCTACTTTATTTACAATTAATTGATACTCGCTCATTCTTTTTTCTACTTTTGCATTTACTTTTATAATGTCTCCTTTTGCTAGATTATTATATTTTTTATATTGATCAGGAAATAATATTAAAGTACCAGAATTTGTTTCATCACTTGCTAATATAAATGCCATTTTATCTTTTTTCTTTGTTTCTATTACTCTTATATTTTCTATTAAAACTATTAAATTAATATATTTATCAAAGTATTTATTTATATTAATTAATTCTACTAAATTTGTTTTATCATATTTACTAGTAGGATGATTATTTAAGTAGAAACCTAATGAATTATGTTCTAAAGTTAATAATTCATCTTTTGAGTACTCTTCATAATTAATTATTTCTGGTTTTATTACTAGTGTCTCATCTAAAGTTTCAAGTAGTTTTGTATATTCTATTATACTAGGTAAATTTTCTATCATAGTTTTTTTATTTAAGTTAAATGAATTAAGTGTTCCTGAATATATTAAGTTTTCTACTACTTTAGAATTAACTCCTTTGTAAGTTCTTTTAATGAAATCTATATATGAAGTGAATAATCCTTTTTCTCTTTCATTAAGTATAAAATTTGTACTTTCTTTACCTATATTTTTTATACTTGTAATTGGTAAGTATAATTTATCACTTTTACTTACATATTTATCAGTAGATATATTTATGTCTGGTAAGTTAAAATTTAAGCCTAGTTTTTTAGCTTCATTAATATACTCTTTAGTTTTAGTTTCACTTCCTATAGACTCATCTAGAAGTACTTTATAAAACATACTTGGATAGTAAGCTTTTAGAAATGCCATTTGATAAGCAATTATTGAATATGCAACTGAGTGGCTTTTGTTAAAACCATAGTTAGAAAATTTTAGTACTAAATCATATATTCTATTTGCATTTTCTAAAGTATAATTATTATTTAAAGCACCTTCAATAAATTTTTCTCTATATTTAAGTATTATGCTTTCCTTCTTTTTACTCATTGCTCTTCTAATTATATCTGCTTCACTATATGTAAAGTTTCCTACTGTTTTTAACACTTCTAATATTTGTTCTTGGTAAACTATTATACCATTTGTACTTTCAAGTATTTCTTTTAAGTCTATACTTAGATAAGTTACTTTTTCTTTACCATTTCTTCTATTTATAAATGTATTTATCATGTCTTTAGGACCTGGTCTATATAATGCAATAGCAAGTATTAAATCGTCAAATGTTTTTACTTTTAGTGGTTTTAAGAATTCTTTCATACCTTCACTTTCAAACTGAAATATTCCACTTGTTTTTGCATTATAAAATATATTAATTGTTTTTTCATCATTTAAAGGTATTTTATTTAAATCTATAGAAATATTTTTTTCTTTAAATATTTCTTCTTTTACTAGACCTATTATAGTTAAATTTTTAAGTGCTAAAAAGTCTATTTTAAGTAGTCCTAATCTTTCTAAATATTCCATTGTATACCCAGATAATAAAGTATCTCCATTTACATATAAAGGCACTTTATTAGAAAGATCACTCCTGCTTATAACTACTCCGGCTGCATGCACTCCTGTAAATCTTTTAAGACCTTCTAATTTTTTAGATATTCTAATTAATTCTTCTAATTCTTTATCAGTGTTTATTAGCCTCTTATATTCTAGATTATTTTCTAGTTCTTTAAAAGTGTTTTCAAGCTTTATTGTTTTTGAAAGTATATCTATTTTACTAGTATTTATTTTTAGTACTCTACCAATATCTCTAATTGCTAATTTGGGCTGCATTGTACCAAATGTGATTATGTTACATACTTTATTTTTTCCATATTTATTTTTAACATAATTTATTACTTCATCTCTTTTTAAATATTCTATATCAGTATCTATATCAGGCATAGTTACCCTATCCTTATTTAGAAATCTTTCAAAGATTAGATTAAATTTAATTGGATCTATCTCAGTTATACCAAGAGAATAGCTTACTAAACTTCCTGCTGCTGAACCTCTTCCTGGTCCAATTAGTATTTTATTTTTTTTAGCATATAGAATAAAATCATAAACTACTAGAAAATAGTCCGCAAAGTTCATAGAATTTATTACTTCTAATTCCATTTCTAGTCTATTTAAGTATTCAATCGGTACATTACCATTTAACCTTTTATTTAACCCTTTTTTAGATAAATTACAAAGTAGTTCTTTACTATTTATAGAATACTTTGGAAGTTCAAAACTAAATTTAGGAATTTCTATATTAATTAAACTAGCAAATTTAATTGTGGTTTCACTATCGTATTCATTTATATCATAGTCAATATGATTATCATATTTATAATTATTAAACTCTTCTATTGTTTTACCATCTCTTATTAAATTTAAATAGACTAAATATTCTTTATCAGAAGAGTATATATAATTATTTTCTTTTATATAAACTATTTTATCTGTTAATACCAAAGCATTATTTTTACTTTCTTTATCGTAGTAAGACAAATATACTTCTTCATATATTTCCTTATAACTTATATACTTTTTATAATCGCTAGTGGTACATATTAAATCAGTATTATATTTTTTTAACAAATCTATAGTTAAAGTATCCGTATTTTTTATACTAACTAAATTGAGTAAGTTAGTATAACCTTTATAGTTTTTAGCATACAAAATCATATTAAGTTCATTTATATTAATAGGAAGTCCTATTATTGGTTTTATGTTATATTTTTTACTTATGTCAAAAAACTCCATAGTACCAAACATATTAGAGTCTGTTATTCCTACAGAAGTAATATTATTATCACTTAAATATTTACATAGATCATCTATTTTTATTAAACTTGATAGTAATTCATAATTTGTTTTAACACTAAGTGGAATATAATTCATAATAAGAGCCTCCTATAAATATTATATAATAAATTTGATATAAAAAAAAGAAGGAGTTAACCCTTCTTAAATTTTATTAAGATGCAGATACTTGACAAGTAACTGTTCCGTTACTGCTTGTACATTTAAGTACTTTATTACTTCCGTTAGCAACAACTTTATTGTCAGATTTAAAGTCAATGTTAGTTGCGCCTACGATATTGAAGTTATTATCCATTAAGTTAAATGTTTTAATAGTTCCAGTTGTAGTATCAAAGTCAATATAGTATTTGAAACTTGAACTTACACCGCTTATTTCTATACATCCTGTTGTAATACCTGAATTTTTACAATAAGGCCCAGGTGTTGTACCACTAATTGAGTCAGTTACATATTTTTGTTCAGCCGCTTTCCATAAACTTTGAGCTTCTGTTACGAATGCATCTTCTCTTCCTCTAGTAAACATTCCTAGAACATTTGGCATAACTAATAACATTAGAATTGCTAATATTGCTATTACTGCTAATAATTCAACTAAAGTAAAACCTCTCTTATTTAATTTCTTCATTTCCAATCATCCTCTCCTTTTACTTAAAAGATATACTTGGAAAATATATCTCTCTTTACCATAATTTAATTATAGCAAAATCATAGAATAATAGTCAATATCAAAATTAAACTTTTTACATTTTTTGTAAACTACTCTTTAGTAACATTCATAAATGCATTAATTAAATCTATTCCTGTTCCTATTTTATCTACCTTGTCTTTAAATCTAAGACCATATCTTTCTTTCATTTCATTAATCATATTTTCTATTGGTTCATTTCTATTTAGTTTTTTATACCAGCCCGAGTTTTCTCTTAAGTACTTAAGTAAATTGGGATCACTATATATTTTTTCTTTTATTTCATATCTCATTAGTCATCAAAAAACCTTTCTATACTTGATGCTTTTTTCTTAGTGCTTTTCTTTTCTTCTTTCTTTTCACTTCTAGAAGATACTATTTCTTCTAAAAAACCAAGTGCTTTTTCTAAAGAACCTATGTTTTCTTCTAATTTATCTAAGTCAACATTCTTTAAATTATTTAGAACACTTTTTACACTATCTGTTACTTTAGCACTATCTTTCTTTTTAGTTTTAAATTCATCCCATACACTTGATGTTTCCCCATATATATCATAGGTTTCATATAGTTTTTGGTATGTAGTTACTCCCTCATTTACTCTTGATGATAAATATGGATTGTTTCTTAAAAACTCTTTAAATTCTTCCTTTTTATTCACAGTATACCACCCGTTATAATTTTATGCTAAATAATGACTATATTTGCTACTATTTTTATAACTAAAGTATTTATTGTCTCCTATTATTAGATGATCTTCTACTTCAATATCCATTAATTTACCAGCATCTGCAAGTTGTTTAGTTACTTCATTATCTCTTTTACTAGGAGTTATATCTCCAGAAGGATGATTATGAACTAAAACTAATCTTGTTGCACTTTCTTTTAAAGCTTCTCTAAATATTTCTCTAGGACTTATATCTAATAGTTTATTTGTACCTAAATATAATTCTTTTTTATTAATTAAATTTAATTTATTATTAAATAGTAATATAGTAAATTTTTCTTGCGTGATATCAATATAATCACTTTTAATATATTCATATATTTTTAAAGGATCATTTAGTTTTAAAGTATCTTTTACTTCTAAACATCTTCTAGCTAGTTCAAAAGATGCTAAGATAATACTTGCTTTAGAAAGTTTTATTCCATTTATTTTACATAAACTATTAATAGTCATATCTTTTAAATACTTTACTCCCCCTATTTCTTTAAGTACTCTAGAAGATAATTCATTAACTGCTTCATTTTTATTACCAGTTCTCAATATAATACTTAATAGTTCACTATCAGACAAATATCTTACTCCTAATCTTTTTAATTTTTCTCTTGGTTTTTCTTCTTTTATAAGTTCATTTATTTTCATAATTAATTCCTTTCTTTTTTGACATATTTTAATTTGTATGTTATAATCTCATTAAAAGAAGCAAAAGCGTTGGCTTTACAACAAGGTTGCTTCTTTTTTTATTTATTAATAGTTAAAGTATTAAAAGTGTTACAACTTACATCTATAACTTAGATAAATTTGACATAATATAATTTTTGTGCTATTATGTATTCATTAAGGAGTGGTCCCACCGTTAATCGGAGGGGTCACTTCTTTTTACATAAAATTTGACTTTTTGCATAAAATATAGTAAAATGTAAATGTAATTACATTGGCTGGTCGTGACCCGTAGGGTTGCGGCTAGTCTTTTTTTACTAATAGTTAAAGTGTTGGCTTTACAACAAGGTTGCTTCTTTTTTATTTATTAATAGTTAAAGTATTAAAAGTGTTACAACTTACATCTAGAACTTAGATAAATTTGACATAATATAATTTTTGTGCTACAATGTATTTATGAATGTGGTCGTGCTGAATTACCAGCGCGGTCACATTTTTGTTTTCTTTTGTAAATCACCAATACATCTTCATACTTTTTTACGATAATTTTATCTACCCAATCTGTAGTTTTGGACTTATATATTTTGTCTAATTGCTGAAATAGGCTTTCTTTTTCGATTTTACTATTAGTAATATCAAATATAAAATTTTTGGACTGCCGCTTTTTTCTTTTTATTGAATCTTCCAACACTCTTTTACCTAAGCCATTTATTGTCTTCAAATCCCAACACTCATTTCTAAACAAATAATCTGCAGTCATTATACCATCAGGTTTATTTACCCTAGGAAGCATGTATATTTTTCCTCCAAATGTTTTGCCAAGCCACTTTGCTATTTCTTTTTCTTTATCCGAATAATCAAGTACTACCCTTTTACCATCAACAAAATATTTCTTTTTGCCAACACAAAAGTATTTCGCATCAATAACATAATATTTTTTATACTTATTATTAAAACATTTTTCAGTTATATCTTCATATAATCTTTCTTTTACTACTACCATCATTCCTCCTTAAAAAATAAAAAGGAGTATACCCCTATAAAAGGTATACTCCGCATAATGTATAAGTTCTTTCTTGACTTAAGAAATTACACCCTATCGATCAAATTGTCATATTAACGTGTCAAGTAATTAATACATTTTTATTTTATCAAATAATTTTTTTGTTTTCAATAGATATTTTTTTATTTATTAATTTTGTGGTCGCAATTTGCGACCGCAAATTATTTGTTTAGTTATTTGTTTTTAATAACTGCTATGGCTGCTGCTAAACGAGCTGATGGTACTCTGTATGGACTACATGATACATAGTCTAGTCCTAATATTTCACAAAATTCTATAGAAGAGGCTTCTCCTCCATGTTCTCCGCATATTCCAAGCTTAATATTTGGCCTTGTTTTTCTTCCAAGTTCTACTCCTATTTTCATAAGAGAACCTACTCCTTCTCTATCTATTTTTGAGAATGGATCACTTTCAAATATTCCTTTTTTATAGTAGTCATTTAAGAATTTTCCTGCATCATCTCTAGAGAAACCGTATGTCATTTGAGTTAAGTCATTTGTTCCAAAACTAAAGAACTCTGCATGTTTTGCTATTTTGTCTGCTGTTAAGGCTGCTCTTGGAATTTCAATCATAGTACCAACTGAGTATTCTAAAGTTTGATTACTTTCTTTTATTATTTCATCTGCTGTTTCTACTATGATATTTTTAACATATTTAATTTCATTTTCATCACATATAAGTGGTATCATTATTTCAGGTTTTACTTCTATTCCTTCGCCTTTTACTTCGAGTGCTGCTTCTATTATTGCTCTTGTTTGCATTTTAGCTATTTCAGGATATGTTACATCTAGTCTGCATCCTCTGTGACCCATCATTGGATTAAACTCTTTTAGGCTTTCAACTCTTCTTTTTAGACTTTCAAAAGTCATATTTAAAGCTTCGCTTAATTCTTTTATTTCATTATCTGTATGAGGCAAGAATTCATGTAGTGGTGGATCAAGTAGTCTTATAGTTACTCCATAACCATCCATTGCTTTAAATAAGCCTGAGAAGTCTTCTCTTTGATATGGAAGAATTTCTTTAAGTGCAGCTTCTCTTTTTTCTAAAGTATCAGCTGTTATCATCTTTCTAAAGTTAAATATTCTTGTACTTTCAAAGAACATATGTTCTGTTCTACATAATCCTATTCCTTCTGCTCCGAATTTTCTTGCTTCTTTAGCATCTCTTGGAGTATCAGCATTAGTTCTTATTTTAAGTCTTCTAGTTTTATCTGCCCATGACATAAATACTTCAAAGTCTCCACTTATGTTTGCTTCTTCTGTTTCTATTTTTTCAGCGTATACGTTGCCACTAGAGCCATCTAAACTTATCCAGTCTCCCTCAGTTAAGATTTTTCCATTTGGCATTGTTATTGTTTTCTTTTCTTCATCAATTGTAATACTAGAGCATCCACTTACACAACATGTACCCATTCCTCTTGCTACTACAGCTGCATGAGATGTCATACCTCCTCTTATAGTTAGTATACCATGCGCTAGGTTCATTCCTTCTATGTCTTCTGGACTTGTCTCAAGTCTAACTAGTATTAAGTCTTTTTCTCCACTATTATATTCTTCCATTATTTTTTCTGCTGTAAAAAATATTTTACCAGTTGCAGCTCCTGGACTTGCTGCTAATCCTGTTGCAACTACTTCAGCTTTTTTAAGGCTGATAGTATTAAATCCTTTATGAAGTAATTGATCCAAACTTTTTGGTTCAACTCTTAGAAGTGCTTCTTCCTCAGTAATTAATCCTTCATTTACTAAATCAACTGCTATTTTAATTGCTGCAGAAGCAGTTCTTTTACCATTTCTAGTTTGAAGCATAAATAGTTTTCCATTCTCAATAGTAAACTCCATATCTTGCATATCTTTATAATGCTTTTCTAATACTTCACATATTTTTATAAATTCATTATAAACTTCTGGCATATTTTCTTTTAAAGTTTCAATACCAAGTGGAGTACGTATTCCCGCTACTACATCTTCCCCTTGAGCATTTATTAAATATTCACCAAATAATTTCTTTTCCCCAGTTGCAGGATTTCTAGTAAATGCAACACCAGTACCAGAAGTTTCTCCGCTGTTACCATAAACCATTTCTTGTACATTAACTGCTGTTCCCCAGCTAGATGGTATATCATTTAGTCTTCTATATGTTTTTGCTCTTTCGTTATTCCAACTTCTAAATACAGCTTTTACTGCTTCAATTAATTGTACTTTTGGATCACTTGGAAAGTCTTCTTTACTTATTCTTTTATATTCTTCTTTATAGATATTAACTACTTCTTTTAAGTCTTCACTAGTTAATTCAGTGTCATATTTTACACCTTTTTCTTCTTTTATTTTATCAAATTTTCTTTCAAAACTTGATTTTGGATAACCTTTTACTACATCTGCAAACATTTGTATAAATCTTCTATATGAGTCATATACAAATCTAGGATTATTAGTTACTTTACTAAAATTTTCTGCAACTAAATCATTCATTCCTAGATTTAATACTGTATCCATCATACCTGGCATAGATGCTCTTGCACCACTTCTTACACTTACTAAAAGAGGGTTAGTAGTACTTCCAAATTCTTTACCAGTTTTTTCTTCTAATTTTTTTAAAGTTTCATATATTTCGTTTTCTATTTCACTATTTAATACTTCCCCATCTTCATAGTATTTAGTGCATGCTTCTGTTGTTATAGTAAACCCACTTGGTACTGGAAGACCAATATTAGTCATTTCTGCTAGATTAGCACCTTTACCTCCTAATAAATTTTTTAAATCTTTGTTTCCTTCATTAAACATGTATACATATTTCATTAATATTCTCCTCTTATCTTTTTAACTTTTCTTAAATAACATTTACCACATAAACTTTCATAGTTTACTTCTCCATCTATTGCTACTTGACTTCCTTCTAAAGTAAATTCTCCATTTACTATCCTAGCATTAAATCTAGCTTTTTTACCACATCTACAAATAGTATAAAGTTCTTCTATATTATCTGCAAGTTCAAATAATCTTTTACTACCAGGAAATAACTCACTTCTAAAGTCTGCTCTTAGGCCATAACATATTACTGGAATACTTGTAAGTTTACTAAATATAAATAATTCATCAACTTGTTTTTCAGTTAAGAACTGTGCTTCATCTACTATTATACACTCAGTTTTATCTTTTATTAAACTTAAATAACCTTTTAAATTTTCATCTGGTAAAACTAAATGATCTACTTCTCTTTCTACTCCTATTCTACTACTTACTTTAGTATTTGCTTTGGTATCAATAGAAGGCTTTAGTAAAAGCACTCTCATACCTCTTTCTTCATAATTATGTGCAACTTGTAATAAATTAGTAGTTTTACCACAGTTCATCGCACCATATCTAAAATATAACTTACTCATAATTAAAACCTCCCTCTTGGATGACTCTTAAAGTATACATCCTTTAATCTCTCACTTGTAACATGAGTATATATTTCAGTTGTATTTATATTTTTGTGCCCGAGAAGTTCTTGTACACTTCTTAAATCACAGCCATTATCTAAAAGATGTGTTGCAAAAGTATGTCTTAAAGTATGTGGACTTACTTTTGTTTTAATTGATACTTTATTTATTAAATTATCAATTATTTTAGCAATACCTCTTGTTGTTATTTTTTCTCCATCTTTATTTAGAATTAAATATTTATTTTCTTTTCCTTTTAAAAGTTCTTTTCTTAAGTTATTTATGTATTTATTTATTGCTTTATCTGCTAGAAGACCATAATAAACTACTCTTTCATAAGAACCTTTACCGCATATATTTATTTGCTTGTTTTGAAAATCAATATCTTCTAAAGTAATATTTACAAGTTCACTTACTCTTACACCTGTTGCATACATAAGTTCAATAATTAAGTTATTTCTTTCACCAAATGCACCTTCAGTACTTACTGCAATTAAATTCTCAAGCTCATTGTATGGAATAAATTTAGGTAAATTTTTATCTAATTTAGGATACTTTATATTACTTACTGGATTTATGCTTATTTTTCCTTTTGCCTTATAATATTTATAAAAACTCTTTAAAGTACTTATTTTTCTACTAACAGTTTTACTACTATTACTTTTATCAAATAAATATTTTAAATATATTTTTATATCATTTTTATTAATAGTTAGTAAATCTTTATTAATAAAATAATTAAATTCTTCTAAATCTTTAGAATAACTATTTATAGTTAAATCACTATAGTTTTTAATATCTTTTAAGTATTTTAAAAATTCATTAATACATAAATTATTTAACATTAGTTAAGACTTCTCCATTTACATATCTTACACATATTATAGTATTATTCATACTTTCATTATTAAGTGGATTTAACATTTTATATCCACTTTCATCATCACCTTTTAAATATCCTAAGTTAATTAAAGTTCCAATAGTAATATCTAAACAATTACTACTTAAAGAGTCAATGTTTTCTCTTCCATACTTATAACTAGATGCAAGTGCTTCATTAATTTTTGCATTATATAGTTTTTCCTTTGTCTTGTTATCATTTTTAACAAGTCCTGGAATAACTAAAACTGCAAGCATTACTAAAAGTACTACTGCTATAGATATTTCAATTAAAGTAAATCCTTTCTTATTCATAAATTCACCTACTCTTCCTACATTATTATTTTATCACGATTTTTTTATAAAATAAACCTTGTATTTTAACATAGTTTTGTTATATAATAATATATAGAATAGGAAGGGCTACATATGAAAGAATTTGATTTTGAAAAATTACCAATAGTAGAAATAGCTAATGAAATAATAATGGATGCTGTTAATAAAGGAGCATCTGATATACACTTTGATCCATCTAAAGATTCATTAAAAATAAGATTTAGAATTGATGGTATTTTAAATGACTATAGTATTGTTCCTAGTAAGTATAAAAGAAATATGATAAGTCGTATTAAAATGATCGCGGGTATGAATATTATGGAAACTAGATTACCTCAAGATGGTGCGATTAAAAGTAAAATTGGAGATAGATTATTAGATCTTCGTGTTAGTACTCTTCCAACTAATAATGCAGAAAAAATAGTTATAAGAATACTTGATTATTCAATGAGTTTAGCTGGACTTGATAATTTAGGTTTTTCTGAAGATGCAATGGAAAAGATAAATAAACTAATTAGAATACCTAATGGTATTATACTTGTTACTGGTGCTACTGGTACTGGTAAAAGTACTACACTATACTCAATACTTCAAAAATTAAATACAGAAGATGTAAATATAATTACAGTTGAAGATCCAGTAGAAATGGACATAGCAGGTATTAACCAAGTACAAACTCAAACAGAAATTGGTCTTACATTTGCGACTATCTTAAGAAGTATTTTAAGACAAGATCCAAACATAATAATGATTGGAGAAATAAGAGATGATGAAACAGCAAGAATAGCTGTAAGAGCTAGTATTACAGGGCATTTAGTATTAAGTACACTACATACTAATAACTCTCTTAACACTATTGAAAGACTTGCAGATATGGATGTAGAAAGATACTTACTTGGTTCTTCACTAGAAGGTATAATAAGTCAAAGACTTGCTAGAAAACTTTGTCCAGAATGTAGAATTAAAAGAAGTACTACTCCATACGAAAGACAAGTATTTAACACAGTACTTAATAAAGATATAACAGAAATGTATGTTGCTAATAAAGAAGGCTGTCCTAGATGTAACCACGGTTATAAAGGAAGACTTGCTATACTAGAAGTACTAGTTATGAATGATAAAATAAAAGATGCAATTACTAATAATCTTCCTAAACATGAACTTAGAGATTTAGTTTATACTGGAGAAGTTGTTACTCTTCTTCAAGATGGACTTAATAAGGTTATCTTAGGAGAAACTTCATTTGAAGAAATATTAAAAATAATAGACTTAGAAAATGATATGTCTACTTATAAAGATGATAACTTAAAAGTTAATTTAAGAATGGCTCAGAAGGCACACCAAAATGGTGGTATAAATAATAGTAGTAATTCTCCCACACCTGAGACTACTTCCGTAAATGTAGAAACAGTAGAGTTTTAACTCTACTGTTTTTATTTTCGTAATTTTTTCATCCTGTCCTATCAGCATCCACTTGTAATACTTATTTCGTATGGTGTTTCAGGTGCTCCATTTCCACTAGTCCAAAGTGTACA
>OIZL01000177.1_pt1 | contig 55009 bp, 59 predicted proteins | sample 1588541 | NCBI WGS metagenome assembly OIZL01 (sample SAMN03283285) | human gut metagenome | biome: human-associated habitat; material: feces | host: Homo sapiens | place: Peru | collected 2012 | reverse complement strand
AACTTATTACTTATAAACATTAATTTATACTTTTTCCATTTACATAAATCTTATATCCATTAAAATCTATATTAGAATTCTTACTATCATCATTTGTAAAACTATTAACATAAATATCTCCAGTTAACTTAATACTAGAAGTCTTATCTAAAGATAAAGTTATACTTTTAGCTTCATTATTACTATTAATAGCACCTTCAAAACTAGATTTATTAGTTAAATTAATCTCTAAAGTTGAAATACTATCAACAACTATATCTCCCTTAACCTTTTGATTATTTAAATTTAAAGTTACATCTCCTCCATTAGAACCAACACTACCCCAAGAGTATTTTTGTACTCTTAAAAAATTTCCGTCTTCATCATTGTTAATAATAATATTATTTACTAAATTTATCTCTGCTTTAGTATTGGTAACATAAAATGTATCTCCATTATTAGTAATAATTTCGCTATTTTTAGAAGTAAATGAACCAACTCCCTCACTAGAATCACCACTCATTGACTGATAAATAAATACATTTTTATAAGTAGTAGACTTTCCATTTAAAGAATTATTAGTATCATTTAACTTAACATTATTAAGTAAAACACTATTCTTTCCCTCAATAACAATTCCTTCTGAAGATTTAGATATTAGTGTAGCATCTTTTACTGTAACATTAGCAGTAGAATAAATCGCTGGAGAACCTTTACCTGTTGTAGTATAAGTTCCCTTACTAACAGTTACTTTTCCACCACCTCTGTCAGTTCTAATAGCAGCAGAAGAAACACCACTTGTATTAATAGTTAAATTATTAGCAATCATATTTCCACCTCCAGTTGTCATGATTCCTCCAGAATTATCTTTAACAGTAACAATCTTTGAATTACTAATAGTAACACTTGTACCATCACTTTTACTATTGTTAGTAGTAGCAGTTCCTCCATAACTAAACACCCCATTAGCGCCGGTAGCACTAGTTTCTACTGTAATATTATCCATTGTAACATCAGCTCCACCACTAACTAAAATAGCCGAATTAGTGCCATAAAAAGATGTATTATCTCCTCCATCAGAATCACCAGTTTTACTAACAGTTATATCACTCAAACTAACATCTGCTTCTCCGTTAACTTTAATAGCGTTTTCATCACTATTAGTAGAAGAATATTCTCCACTCGTAATTGTCTTATTAGTAGTTATATTACTAACAGCACTAGAAGTAGTACTTCCATTATTATTAGTAATAGCATTAACACTTTCAGCACTTATGCTTTTGCTAATAAATCCATCAAGTACAGTTAACCCTCCAGTTAAAACTATAGTACTTAATACTAATATAATTATTTTATCACTATTACTAAAACTTTCTTTAAAACTCTTCTTATTAAACTTAGACATTAATAAATATATAATAATTAATGATAAAACTAAGCTTTCTACTCCAAAAAATACATAATATTTAGTATCAAGTTCAGAATTAGAATTACTAGGCATTTCCCCAGGTTTCTCCATACCTTCAGGCTTATTATCTTCTGAAGAACTTTCACCCGGTTTACTTGGGGGTTCAATACCACTTTCATTTCCTGAAGAGTTTTCTCCTGGTTTACCAGGTGGAGTACCCATCTCACTCATATTAGGAAAATTATTAGAATTGTTACTAACACTTTCCTTAGCCTCACAAATAGTAAATATCATAAGTCCAATTACTATTAAAGCACTAACTCCCATTAAAATATTTTTCAAATATCTTTTCATTATCATTCCTTCTTTCTGAAAACATTATCTCACACAAATGTGTACGAAATGTGTCAAAAAAATATATTCTTTGTGAAAATTATATAAATTAAAAAGAGGAATAATTTATTCCTCACAAAAATTCACTAATTTTTTAAACATCTTTTTATTCGTCAAATTGTAAAAATGAGTATTACCTTAATACTCATTTTACTTATTTGTATAATTATAATAGTTCATCTCTGCTATCTCATTACTAACTTCTTCTAAATCTTCTAAATCACTTTCATAGTTTAATATTTCTTCTATTTCAAATAATAAACTATTTAAAGAAGCATGTTTACTATAATCAATATCATACTTATTTAATACTTCTACCCAAGTATCTTTAAGTAATAAACCATTATCTCTTTTCTTAAGAAAATCTTCTTTAATATTTATATCTTCAATATTTATTTCTTTACCATTTATTATCATTAAAGCTCATAGCCCCATTCTACTTCCATGAGATCATAATATTTCATTAAATCTTCATTTCTAATAAACAAATCTCTCATACTAAATTTCTCTGCAAATTTATATCCAAATTTTTTAAAATATCCATTACTAATAATCATTAAAGAAGTATCTATCTCATATAACTTATCATCTATAGAAGCTTCAACATACCAGTGCCCTCCATTTTTAGAACCAATTGTACCTTTGAAATATTTATTATAACAATATACTGCTTTTACATCATATCCAAGTTGATGTAAAAGCATAACAAGTTCATAAGTACACGTTTTACACCTTCCACTAGTTAAATCTTTTAAAAATAAATCTTTAAAAACAAAAACATCTTTACCCATTCTAATAGGAGTCTTATCTTTTTCAATAATATTCCATATTACATCATCAAAATTACTTATTTTTCCTTCATTCATTAACTTATTAAACAACAAATTAAATTCTTTATTGTTTTCTAATAAGTCATTCCTAAATTTATAATTCATATTATCCCCTCATCTAAATTATATAATTATTTAATAATTTAATCAATATAAAAAGGAGTATCTAACTCCTAATTAACTAACGTGTATGGATCAATTTTAGTACCAGAACCATTTACTAGTACTCCAGATTCTAGAGCCATAACCGGACTATAAGTCCAAGCTTTTGTCACGTAGTAGCCAGTGCCAGCGGTATAGGGGCCGTTGCTATTCACTTCTCCAGAACCACAGACAGTAAATGCACTATTGGCATTAGAAATAGAAGGACTTATAAGCCATTGCCACTTATATCCTTTTAGAAATAACCAGTTATTGTCAAGGCATGCTGTTGTCCCATTATAACCCCCCAGTGATTTTGTTCTTGGACAGTCACTTGCAAGTGCAGCGTATCCATAATCACTTGGATACATTAGGCCTACACTTCCTATAAAGGAAACAGAATTATTATAACTATCTGCTGCGGTTTTGCCAGGTGTTGTTCCTCTTTCTGCTGTATACCAACCTGATGATGTGAGTGAACCGTAAGAATCGCTTGTTCCTAGATACATCTTAAAGTTAACTGTATGACTATAGTTTGTTAAATTAAATGTACTTGATAAAGTATTATACATCGTTGTATTTGGAAAATAGTTTGTACTATTTGTGTTATAAGCCATATTGGGATTACTATCGCTTTCATAATATCTTCTTACTCTTATTACTTCTTCTCCATTTTCCCCATCATTAAATACACCAATTATTCTCCATAACTCTTTTTCGTTTGTACTTTTATTAGTCATGTATATATAATTATTTGGATCAGTTCCTTCATATCTATATCCATTTTCATTATATACTCCATCTTCGTTAGTGATAGATTTTTCCTTAATATCATTTGCAAGTAATGTAGATGGTAATTCCTCAACTTCGTAAGGACTCGCACTACTCCCATCTCCGCTTTTCCATACTAAATTTCCTTTTAAGCTTATGGCAGGGCGCACGCCACCCGAATCGTGGGCATAGTAGCAGTTGAGGTTGCCAGGGTGGTCAGAAGCGGCCACAAACCACGAGTAAGCACTGTTGCCATTCCAGCCGGCAGGCGAAAGCAACCACCAGTAAGTACTTCCTGTTATACTGCCTCCAGCACTATTTAAATAATACCATGCATATGGACTTGTTAAACTTGTATCATTATAACCACCTGCATATGTTATTTCATCTGCTGTCATTAGTCCTATTGGGTATATTAGTTTTACATTTCCCCCTCCTGTTGTACTTCCTGAAAAAGCATCACTACTATCTTCACAATCATATGTTGGATTTCCTGCATTTAATCTTGTATATACATAGTACATAAAATAATCACTCGTACTGTAACTTGGTGCTTTTCTATCATTACAATACACCGCATCTTTGCTTAAATATTTTGTATAATCAGATAAATTATTACTATACCAATTATCTACATATGTTTTTATAGTGCTATCTTTTGTATTTGCTCTTATACCATCTAAAGTACTGTCAGCCTCTCCATACATGTATCCCACATATTTAGGACTATTAAATTCTGTATTAAATTTACTTGTACCAATGTATCCACTTGTTGTATCAGGACTTGTTCCTGCATATAACAGTCTTACACTTCCATCATGATTTGTTCTTATTATTCTCCAGTAAAATCCCCCAAACTTAACCCAGTTATTAAGAGCATTTCCTGCAAAATAATATACATCTTTTGTACTACCTGCTATACTTTCTGTACTTTTATATAAAGTTCCTGTGTTTGTTTCAGTAAATGTTGTATTAAAATCTGTTCTAGTTTTTAAAGTTGTGTTATCAACTAGTAACTTACCATATATAGTATACCTAAAATTCATAGTACAATAATCAGGCATGTGAATATTAGATAAATTAACTGAATTATCAGTTTTGTTAAATGTAGCAATAGTCCCATTCTTACAAGTAATAGTATCAACTACATAACCACTAATTAAATCATTATAAGATAAATCAGTTTTTTCTCCATTTAAAGTATAGGCCTGTATACCATTTGGTTTAGAAAGTATTTCTTCTATCTTATTTATTTCTTTTATATTCTCTTCTTTATAGTTAAATTTTATTGTTAATAAGAATGCACTTATTAACAATAAAGCTAATAAAACATATCTTTTCATAGCCTCACCTCTTACTCGTAATACGAGTATTATAAATCTAGTTTACTCGAAAAGTGAGTAAATGTCAATACTCGTTTTATGAGTATGAGATAATTTTCATAAGGTGAAACACAATGTTAAAATATAGAATTAGAGATTTAAGAGAAGACAAAGATTTACCACAAAGAGAAGTTGCAAAAGTACTAGGTTTATCTCAGCAACAATATAGCAGAGTCGAAAATGAAGAAGCTGAAGTTACTGGAGAATTTTTAATAAAATTAGCTGACTTTTATAAAGTTAGTATAGATTATATATTAAAATATGAACCAAAAGATAAAATTAAAGGATAGCGAACAGCTATCCTTTAATATTAAAGTAATATAAAATTTTTATTACTTTCATAAAAATTATAATAAACAAACTATCAAAAGTTAATACAAAAACTTATTAAAGTAAAGTCTTACTGGTAAATTTGCCGACTTTTCACTGGTAAATTTGCCAGCTTTTCACTGGTAAATTTGGCTAAAATAATAAATTAAATTTTAACCAAAAAATAAAACTAGTTACTAGCTAGTTTTACTTCGACAATTTTTTCTTTACCATCTCTATTTATTGTAAGTTTAATTGTACTTCCCACTTCATGACTATAAAGTCTATACCTAAATTCTGCAATATCGCTTACTTTATTATCTCCGACCTTTACAATAACATCTTTTGCTTTAAGACCAGCCTTACTTGCAGGACTATTTTTTTCAACTTCTACAACCACTACACCTTCAGTAAGATCTTCATCAAGTCTAATATTAGCATAATATAATTGCATTGTATTACTTGCATTAATCATACTAACACCTATATAAGGTCTAGTAATTTTTCCATTTTCTCTAATACTTTCAGCATACATAACTGCATCTTCAATAGGAATAGCAAATCCAATACCCTCAATAGTGGTTTGAACCACTTTCATACTATTAATTCCAATGACTTCTCCATTAATATTACAAAGAGGACCACCACTGTTACCTGGATTAATAGCTGCATCCGTTTGCATAACATTCATTATCCAGTCAGCACTTGAACCATTAACACTCACACTAACGAGTCTATCTTTTCCACTTAAAATACCTTTTGTAACAGTACCTTTAAAATCTATTCCCATTGGACTACCAATAGTAAAAACAGTATCTCCTACTTTAACATCACTACTTTTTCCAATTGTTGCAACACCCAAAACGCTATCTTTATCTACTTTTAAAACAGCAATATCAGCATATTCATCACTTCCTACTACCTCGGCAGTAGTTTCACTATTATTATTAAATGTTATCTTTATAGTTTTAGCACCGTCAATTACATGATGATTAGTCATAATATAAGCATTCTTACCATCAGTATCATAAACAAATCCAGTACCTGTACCAATTAAAGTATTTTTGTTATAAGTCTGCACAACTACAACTGAATCCTCTACTTTAGAAACAGACTCGCTAATGCCTGTATCAGTAACATTTACATTCTTTTCAGTAATAGTCTTAACCACTTCATTAGGGTAATAGTGCATCAATAAATAAATACCACCTACACTAACCATCACACTCACTAAAACAGTCAAAACATAACTTAAAATTCTTCTCATTTTACCTCCTATTCAATATACATAATATCTTTATAATTGAGAGGGAATCCCATTCTTTCAGTAACATCTTCTATTTTAATACTTGAAATTTTACCAGATAATCTATCAAGTTCATAATTAATTTCATTCATCATCATCTTAAAATCAACATCAGTAAGTAACCTTTTAAGAATAATTATCAGAGCAAAAATATCATTCTTACCATTAGTATACCCATCAATATTCTTATCAATATTTAAAATACTATGATACTTTGTATCAGGTATTTCTCTTTGTGTAAAATGATCAAACACAATATCCTCATGAGCACACAAATTCCTATAATTTGCTAGTATTGGTAAATAAACTTCCAACTCTTCTGGAAGAACTTTATAAATATTAGCAACGCTTTCCTTATCTCCATATTTAAGAATACTATACATCTCACTCATAAGACCAAAACTAATTACTTTAATTCCTATCCATAAAGGAATATACCCATAATTATCCATATAGTGACTAGTCGCACCATGTTGTTTACCATTAACTCTAAATTGTCTTTTAATCTTTCTAATTAAATCATTTATTTGTCTTATCTTTTCCTTATCATCATCAAAATTACTTACATTTAAATAATCTTTTTCTTTATAACCATAACTCTTACTTAAAGTATAACTCAAAATAGACTTATAGTTATTTTCAACTATTAAAATATTTTTAAATATAATATTCCTAAACATTCTATCGAAAACAAACAAACTATATACTTCTTCAAATGTAGTTCCATCTATGAATTTTCTAGAAGAATCTTTTTTAAGAAATACATGTCTATATCCCATAATAAAGAAATAATTTTCTCTTAAAAGAACTTCTTTAGCATAATCTACATCACATATAACTAAACCTTTACCTTTTAAAATTTCAATTTGTTCATCTATTGTTTTAAAAACTTTTGCTGTCACTCTCAATCACCTAGTGTAATTGTATCATAAACAAAAACATTCTTCCACTATTTTCACAAACTTTTCTTTTTTTATTCAGAAGGCATTATTAAAGCACAAATAAAATATGCAAGTAATCCAGATCCTGCCCATAAAGATGCAAATACCCATATCACCCTGACTAAAACTACATCAATATCAAAATATTCAGCTAAGCCTGAACATACCCCACATATCATCTTTCCATCACTAACTCTATGTAAATGTTTTCTATTAATTTTCTTCATAATACTTCCTTCTTTCTAATCTAATTCTATCACATTTATTTAAAACTTAGCAAATTAAAAAAACTTATTTCTATAACATCTCCATATTTTTTTCTAAATTATTAAAAACTTTAGCTAAATGAAAACCATCAACAAAAGTATGACTAACTGTTATATTAAGAGACATCATATACCTATTATTTTCTAAAGTATACCTCCCCCAGCATATTCTAGGAACACTTAAACTCGATTTATCTTCTGGTATAGGATGAGTAACTGAATTAAAATCTATCCAAGGTAGTGATGTAATATAAAAGTAGTCCCATCTTTTACTTTCATTATAATCCGTATCCTTTAAAACTTCTTCATTCTTAGCAATATCAATAAGTTTCTTACTTTCATTATAAAACTTATCAAATTCTTCATAATAAATAAGATTTACATTTTCAAAAACTTCATTCCTTGTCATAACAGTAACAGCAGGATTTATTTTATCAAAAATGACAGGTTTATCATTAACAAATCTCATTCTCATTTCTTTAACTTCATTCATACTCTTAGTAATTAAATACAAAAAAACAATAAAGAAAGACAAATTATTATCTTTAGAATAATTAACTACATTACTAACATCTATTCTAACATTTATTCCATAAGTAGGATTACTAAAACTATCAAACCACTCATAAATTTTCTTTCTATCTAGATTTAAAATATCTACTTCCTTCATAACTAACCTCAGTACAAGTATAGCAAAAATTAAATAAATTAACAAGAAAAAACACTTTGCAATTTGCAAAGTATTTTTTACTATCTCTTACTAAATTGTGGTGCTCTTCTTGCTTTCTTAAGACCGTATTTCTTACGTTCTTTAATTCTAGCATCTCTAGTAATCATTCCAGCACCTTTAAGTGTAGGTCTATAACCTTCACTATTAACTTCTAAAAGTGCTCTTGCAATTCCAAGTCTAATAGCACCAGTTTGACCACTGAAACCTCCACCTTTAACAGTAACATCAATATCAAAACTATCAAGTGTTCCAGTTAATTCTAAAGGTTGTTTTAAATCCATAACTAAAGTTTCATAAGGCATATATTCATTAACAGGTACTCCATTAACAACAATATTACCTTTACCACTTTTCATACTTACTTGAGCTACACTTCTTTTTCTTCTTCCTGTAGCTGTATAAACTTTTTTATCTGCCATAAGTTCCTCCTATAATTCTATCTTTTCAGGTTTTTGAGCTTCATGATTATGATTTTCTCCTTCATAAACAAATAATTTCCTATACATTTGTCTACCAAGTCTATTTTTAGGAAGCATTCCTTTAACAGCTCTTTCAACCATTTCTACTGGATATTTTTCTTTCATAACTTTAGCAGTTCTTTCTCTTAAACCACCTGGATATCCACTATGATTGTAATATACTTTCTTATTTAATTTGTCACCAGTAAGATTAGCTTTACCAGCATTTACTATAATAACTGCATCCCCACAATTTACATGAGGTGTGAAAGTTACTTTATGTTTTCCACGTAAAATATGTGCGGCTGTTGTTGCAACTTTACCTAAAGTTACATCTTTAGCATCAATAACATAAAATTTAGTGTTAACATCTTCTTTTCTTAACATAAATGTTTTCATAATATTCTCCTTCTAAATTTCTACCTTTTCATATAAGACTTCCCACATCCATATAAAAAGATAACTTTTAAAATGTACCAGGTACAATTATACAATAGAATTGATGATAAAATCAAGTCAAAAATGCATAAAAAAGCACATTTTTGTCATAAAATTAACTATAAAAGACAAAAAAACTTAATATTGACAAATAAATCATAAAATATTAAAATTATATTAGGTAGAAGAATAATAAAGTGGAGGGAAAAATGAAAAAAAAATCAAACGGAATAATATACATAATAGTAGTTCTTTTAATTATATCTCTAGCATGTGGTATAATCGGACTATTAAATAGTTTAAACAAAGAAAAAAAGCCAAACAATAACAAAGGTGACTATAAAGTAACTTACAAATACTATATAGATGAAGAGGAAGTAACAACTCCTGTTACCCAGCAAATAGTAAAATTTAATAGTGAAGAATTTGAAGGTGTAGTTGAAGAAAAAGAATTATATAGCTTTGATAAGTATAATTGTACTAATGAAGTAATAGGTTCATGGGATAATGAAAATTGGGAGTTTACTCCTGTATTAACAGCAGATACTACATGTAGACTATACTTTACTAAAAACTTACATGAAGTAACAATTAATACAATTAATGCTAAATTACCAAGTAATAATAATACAGAAAAATTCTTAATTGAAAAAGAAAAAAACAAAATAATAAAACTAGTACCTACAGAGGGATATAAATTTGACAAAATAGAATGTAATAAAAAGCAAAGTGAAAATTCACTTATTGATTTAATAAATTCTAACTTTAATGAGGAAACAAAAGATTTAACACTTTCAAATGTACTATATGATGATGTTTGTACTGTATCATTTAAGATAAATGATTTTACAGCAGAAATAAATGTATCTAATGGTTCAAGCACACTCAAAACACAAAGTGCTAATTATGGTGGAACAGTTACATTTGAAATAACCCCTTCTGAAAATTATGTATTTGATGAAGTCGATTGTACAAATGGTCAAAAAGCAGAATATATAAATGGAGAACTTACAATAAAAGCATTATCAAATAATACATACTGCACAGTACAATTTAAACCACTTAAACATGCAGTTAACTTAGAAGTAATAAATGGAACACTATTAAACAGTTATAGTAGTCCTCAAATGGCTAATGATGGTGGAACAGTAACATTTGGTGTAAGTGCCAACAGTGGATATAAATTAACAGGTGCTACACTTGACTGTGGAAACGATAAAAACATAATATATAATTTCCAAACTGGAGTATTAAAAATAATAGAAGTTAAAAAAGATTTAACTTGTAAACTAACATTACAACCTGAAAGTACCGAATAGTACTTTCTTTTTTTTACTAAATAAATTATAATATAAGCATGACATGGAAAATAAAAGATATAGAAATTAAAAATAGAATTGTTTTTGCGCCTATGGCAGGAGTATCTAATATTAGTTACCGACAAATTATAAAAGAAATGGGTGCTGGTTTAATATACTCTGAAATGATTAGTACTTTAGGAATTAAATATAATGGAAAGAAAACAATAGACTTAATAAACTTTGAAGAAACAGAAAGGCCTATTAGTATTCAAATATTCGGAAGTGACACTTCTTCTTTCGTAAATGCAGCAAAATATATTGAAGAAAACTTTCATCCAGATATAATAGACATAAACATGGGTTGTCCCGTTCCTAAAGTAGCAATAAAAAGTCAAGCAGGAAGTGCCTTACTAAAAGACCCAAACAAAATATATGAAATAGTTTCAAATGTAGTGAAAAACACAAGCACACCTATCACAGTTAAAATAAGAAGTGGATGGGATAACGAACACATAAATGCAGAACAAGTTGCAAAAAAAATAGAAGAAGCTGGTGCTTCTGCTATAGCTATACATGCAAGAACTAGAAGTCAAGGATACTCTGGTAAAGCAGATTGGAACATTATAAAAAAAGTTAAAGAAAATGTTAGAATACCAGTTATTGGTAACGGAGATATAAATACAATATATGATGCAAAAAGAATGCTTGAAGAAACAAAGTGTGACGCAGTAATGATTGGAAGAGCAACCCTTGGTAATCCATGGTTCATAAAACAATGTGTAGAATATATAGAAAACGATAATATAATAGATAACCAAACAGATGTAGAAAAAATAAACATGATAATAAAGCACTATAACTTACTTAAAAAGTATACTAACGTTAAAACAGCTCTTCTAGAAATCAGAACACATGCGTTATGGTATTTAAAAGGAATACCAGGAACTAAAGAAATAAAAAATAAAATATGCCAGGCCAAAACAGAAGAGGAATTTATAAACATAATAAATGAAATAAAAAAAATAATAAATTAATATAGTTAAAAAATATTAATATTAACACCTTGACAAACAGTAATTAATATAGTACAATAACCTCATAAATCAAAGAGAAGGACGAGTAATATTAGCACTGTTTATAGAGAGTTAACGTATGGTGGAAGTTAACAATAAGGCTATTATGAATAAAAACCTTTGAGTGGCTTATGCCCGGTTTATACCGTTAAAAATAAGAGATAATCAGTTAATGATTAAAAAGGGTGGTACCGCGGAGAACTAGTTCGCCCCTTTAATCATTAACTTTTTTATTTAGAAGGAGAGGAATATAATGGAAAGAAATTTCACAGAACAAGAATTAGTTAGAAGGGAAAAAGCAAACAAATTAAAAGAACTAGGACTAGATCCATTCGGAGACAGATATGATAGAACTGCCCTAGCAGGAGAATTAAAAGAAAAATATGAAAACAAAACTCACGAAGAACTTGAAGAAGAAAACATACTAGTAAAAGTAGCAGGAAGAATAATGTTTATAAGAAAAATGGGTAAAGCATCATTCTTTACTATTCAAGACAAATCAGGAAAAATACAAATATATATTTCTATAAATGATATTGGAGAAGATGCATACACTTTATTTAAATCAGCAGACATAGGAGATATTGTTGGTATAGAAGGTAAAGTAATGAAAACACAAACTGGAGAAGTTACTATAAAATGCTTAAAATACACTCATTTAGTAAAAGCACTAAAACCTCTTCCTGAAAAATTCCATGGACTTCAAGATAAAGAAGAAAGATATAGAAGAAGATATGTTGACTTAATAATGAATGAAGAAGCAAAAAGGAATGCAATCTACAGATCAAAAATAATCACATGTATTAGAAATTTCATGGATAATCGAGGATTCTTGGAAGTAGAAACTCCTGTACTAAGCACACTTTTAACAGGTGCAAGTGCAAGACCATTTATAACACACCATAATGCACAAGACCTAGATATGTACTTAAGGATAGCTTTAGAACTACCCCTAAAAAGGCTTTTAGTGGGTGGACTAGATGCAGTTTATGAAATAGGAAGATTATTCAGAAATGAAGGTATGGATGCAACACACAACCCAGAATTCACATCAATGGAAGCATATCTTGCTTATTCTGACCTAGAAGGTATGATGGAAATGACTGAAAGCCTTTACAAAACAATAGCAAATAATGTCTTTCATAAAGAAACATTTAACTGGAGAGGAAACGAAATAAATTTAAGCGGAAACTTTAAAAGAATAACAATGTGTGATGCAATAAAAGAACAAACTGGTATAGATTTTACTAAAAATTATACAAATGAAGAAATGTTAAAACTAGCAGAAGAACATGGTATAGAATTAGAAGAACACGAAAAAGTATTTGGACATATAGTAAATAAATTCTTTGAAAAATATGTAGAAGAAACTCTAATCCAGCCTACATTCCTATGTGGACATCCAATTGAAATAAGTCCTTTAACAAAAAAAGATCCAAAAGATCCAAGATTCGTACAAAGATTCGAATTATTTATAGGTGGTAAAGAAATGGCAAATGCCTATACAGAACTAAACGACCCAATTGATCAACTTGAAAGATTTGAAAATCAATTAAAAGAACAAGAACTTGGTAATGAAGAAGCAAATGACATTGATATGGACTTTGTTGAAGCCCTAGAATATGGTATGCCACCAGCAGGCGGTATTGGATATGGAATAGACAGAACAATAATGTTCTTCACTGAAAGTGAATCAATAAGAGATGTAATACTATTCCCACTAATGAAACCCGAAAATTAAAAGAGAAGCAAAAACTTCTCTTTTTACATATCTTCAATTTTCTTGATTATTCTTGTATAAACTTCTAGATAATATTTATAATTTTCACTAGTTAAATCTTTTGGCTGTGCTTTAGAAAGTTTATCCATATAATCTGAATACTCTTTTAAAAATTCACTATAATCATTAATCATATCTATAGTAATATTTTCAGTGCTATTATATTTCTTCATAAAAGAAATATATTTATCGAAAAACTCTTCATACTCATCCATTAATTCTTTAAAAGTGGTTGAAACTTTATTTGAATTATTATTTTCACTCTTGTTATTATTTTCATTTCCACTATTAATTACATTACTCGAGCTATTTGTTTCACCTTTTTCAAAATCAATTTCAATAATATTAAAACCAATATACTTTACAATTAATATGTCCCCATTACTATTTAAAGCTTTAAAATATCTTTCATTCCTATCGAAATTAAGAGTATATCCTTTACTAATACATTTATTAACATAATCTGAATAAGCTTTTAAATCATAATTTCCAACATAAATATCAAAAGAATTTTCTCTTTGATATTTTATATTAACTTTTTCTAGATTAAACTCTGGCACCAAATCGATATTAAATAAGTTAGAAACATCTGTACTATTAAATACAATTGGGACATCTAAATCAATAGTCATTTCTTCAGATGTATCATAAAAACTAACACTAATCTTGTAACCATCATTATTAAAAGCTTCAAAACTTAAATTGCTTGTTTTTTTATCTATTGTAAATCCATCACTTATTAAAGCTTCAACATATTCAAAAAACATCTCACTATCAATTTTTGAAATAGAAGCATTAACTGAACCATCTAAATATTTCTCGACTTCTCCATATTTAGAATAAGGTTTAGGAATAATCATATCCTCCGGCCATTTATATTTAGGAGTTCTATTCCATAAAATTAAAGACCATAAAATAATTCCTAATATAATAGCTAAAACATACTTGAAATATTTCTTATATTCTTTTAACTTTATCATAACCTATAAATCCTAATACAATAAGTGGAGAAGAATAGACTAAATAAATAAAGAAACTAGTTAAAAAAGTACCAAATAATATTTTACTATATTCCAAAGTATAAATTGAAAATGCCAAAATACATAAAGGACCTAGTAAAAACATAATAGCTGATAACAAAACAAAAGTCTTTTTATTTAAAAAATAACCAATATAGCTAAAGATCATACCTATAAATAAGAAAACAACAAAAATTGGAATAATTAATGTAGCACTTGCTATAGAAACGCCAAATCCAACATTCAAAATCTCTAAGAATAACTTAAAATTTTCCATAAGATACTTGCCATATCTAATTAATATATACAATAAATAAATGGTAGCTAATATTGAATTAACCAAAACTATTTTACTTCTATTTTTCATAACTACTTAATATCTCCTTTGTTAATAACAAATTTAACAGGACTATCTAGCAAACCATCCCTATAATAAAAATAGAAAACATCACTATCTTTAACATCAAAAGCAATTTGGCCTTTTAACTTATCACCTGCAACAATATCCCCATCAAGTTGACTTTTAACACTGTTTAAAAGATAAGTTATCGAACCTTTTTCTCCATTATTATCCTTTAAATCGAATGATAACAATGAACTAATACTAAGGTTTTCCTTGCCGTCATTTGCAATAGTTAAATCTATTAACAAAAAATAATCATTGTCAGGTTCAGTATAACTTTGACATTTACCTTCCCATTTATATAAACATTCCTTTTCTATTTTTTTAACAGAATTAAGTGTTATTTTAGTATCATTAACTTTAGCTATCTCCCCAAAGTTAAACTCATTTGTTTTTTTCCCCTTTTCATTAGTGCTATCTGCTGAAGAAAAACATCCACATAAAACAAAAGATAAAACACATACTAAAATTATAAATTTCTTTTTCATTAAATCCTCCTAAACTAAAATATTACCATTTTGATCTGCAGTCTTACATAAAGCAACAATACACTCAATGAATGCAACAAAGGCTGGTATAAAAGTCCAACAAAATAAAATACAAACTATACCTGATCCTGTCTTCCCAGCATAAAATTTATGAACACCAAGTCCACCTAAAAAAAGTGCAAGCAAACAATAAGTAACTTTATTAACTGCTTTAGTATTACTTGCAACATAAACAGGCTGACTAGCATTTCCTTGATTATTACTTAAATTAATATTAATACCAGACATGTTCTCATTTTTAACTGGCTTTTCTACCTTTTTAGTAACAACAATGTCATTCTCAGTTTCAAAAATTTCTACTTCATCTCCTATTTCAGGATCAAAATTTAAATCAGATAATCTTGCCTCTTTAATCTTACCATCATCAGTACCAATAGAAACAATCTCATCTTTGACTTTTAAAATCTTTGACATATAAAATCACTCCTTTCTAAATATTACATATATTATATCATAAAATCTTCTCGCAGGCGACATATTTTTTAATAAAAATGTGAAATAATAGTAATTAATGAAAGGAGTCACACTTCTATGAGTAGATATTCTAAACAAAATTTATCTATACAAGTTAGAAAAAATATAAGAAAATACAGACTAATTAGAAACTACACACTACAAGAATTAGCCGACAAAGCAGATTTATCACATGGATACGTAAGAGATTTAGAATGTCTATCTATAGACAAAACTCCAACACTTGAAGCAATTGGAAAATTTGCAGATGCTTTAGAAATAGATATAAGACAATTATTTGATGATCAAAATAATTAATATAGTTAAAACTATATTTTTTTAATTCATTTACTTTAAAAATATCTAAAAATACCCATTTATAGTGAAAAAACTGCATAAAAACTTGTAAAACATAGAATAATTATTGTATAATTAAATGGGAGGTAAATAAAAATGAAAAAGAACAACACATTGTTCAAAACAATTGCATTTCTTTTTCTAATATTTTCTATACTATCTTGGATAATCCCAGGAGCAAAAGCAAGTGGTGCAGAAATTACAAGTTTAGGTGTATCTAGAGTATCTTTATACAATATAATAGAATATCCTTACCTAACACTTAAATATTTCATTGAACCAATACTTTACATACTTGCCGTTGGTGGAATGTATGGTGTACTAAGTAAAACTGGTAAATATAGAAATATATTAGAAAAAATTGCAAAATCTTTGAAAGGAAAAGAAAATATATTTTTAATAGTTATTTCATTTGTGTTAGCAGCTCTTAACAGTGCATTTGGTTTTAACGTAATTCTATTTGCTTTCATTCCAGCATTATGTGGAATAATATTACTAATGGGTTATGATAAAATTACTGCTTTACTAGTAACATTCATGTCAGTGTTAATAGGAACAATTGGCAACACATATGCATTTAATACTGTAGGTTACATTAACCAAATAGTAGGAACAACATTAAATACTGAATTAGTAGCTAAAATTGGTTTATTTGTATTAAGCTTTGTTATATTTATTGCATTCACTTTAAAACATGCAAAAAAGAACAAAAAAGCTAATCTTGAAAACGAAGAAGAATATTTCTTTGTTGGAGAGAAAAAACAAAGCAAAAAATCAAGCTGGCCTATATATATAATAGGTTTTGTATTACTAGCATTATTCGTATTAGGATTTGCAGATTGGAAAAATATCTTTAATGTAACATTCTTTGAAGACTTACACACAAAAGTTACAGAATGGGCTATAAAAGATCACACAATTATAGCATACCTAATAGATGGACTTGGCTCTTTTGGTAAATGGTCAATTCCAGAATTTACTATTATGATAATAATAGCAACATTATTAATCAAACTTGCATATAACATAAGTTTAGATGATACTATTGATGCTTTTGGTGAAGGCGTTAAAAAAATGCTTAAACCAGCATTCTTAGTAGCATTTGCTTATGTACTAGTGTTAATAACTGGGTACAAACCATACATAGTAACTATAGCAGACTTTATATGTAACACAGTAGGAAATGGATTAGCTAACCTAATTAATGTTTCATTTATAGGAAGTATAATAAATGTAATATTTAGTACTATCTCAGTAGCATTAACATCTCTAATGGATGTAGAAATGCTTTACGTAGTGCAATCATCAGTACCTTATATGGCTGGATTATATGCAGAAAGCATAAATAGTTTTGCAATAATTGTACAAGCAATATATGGTCTAACAATGTTTGTTGCACCAACAAGTACTATGTTAATATTAGGACTAGAAATTCTAAACATTCCATACAAAGAATGGTTAAAGAAAAGTTACAAATTAGTTCTAGAGTTATTAGCAATAATAATTGTTGTAGTTCTAGTAGTAGTATTCTTATAAAAAGACTAAAATTTAGTCTTTTTTTGTATATAAAAAAATAAATCACACCAATATATCATAGAATATATGGAGGTGTATATGAATAATTATACAGAAGACTTAAAAAAAGTAATAAAACAAAGCGAAAAAGAGGCAGCATTAAATAAAGATGCATTTATAACTACCAAACATATCTTACTAGGAGTATTTAAAACAGATAATAAAATAAAAAACATACTCCTAAATAACGACATAACTTATGAATTAATTAAAAATGAAATAGCCCCAGGTAAACAAAAAGAATGCCTATATTTATTTAGTAAAGAAATACTTTCTCTAATAGAAGAAATATTAATAAAGGAAGAAACACTTGAAAATGAAATATCTCTATCAAGTTTTATATTAACTTCCCTTGAAAAAACCACAACAGACATTTACAAAATACTCAAAGCATTAAATAAAGATATAAACAAAATAAAAAATGAAATAAATAAAACAGAAACAAAAACCAGAAATCTAATGATTAAAAAAATAGGAGTAAACTTAAATGAGGAAGTAAAAAATATTAACGCTGACCAAGTAATTGGAAGAAAAAAAGAAATAAAAAACTTAATAGAAATACTAAAAAGAAAAAACAAAAATAATGTTTTGTTAATTGGAGAAGCTGGTGTTGGTAAAACAGCAATAGTAGAAGGACTAGCAGATTTAATAAATAAAAAAGAAGTACCTGATTTCCTAAAAAACACAACTATATATAGTTTAAACGTTGGTTCATTAATAGCTGGGACTAAATATAGAGGAGAATTTGAAGAAAAACTAACAAAAATAATTGATGAATTAGAAAGTGCTGAAGACATAATTGTATTTATAGATGAAGTTCATACAATTGTAGGCGCAGGTGGTGCAGAAGGCGCAATTGATGCATCAAACATACTAAAGCCAGCTCTTGCAAGAGGTAAATTAAAAATAATAGGTGCAACTACTACCATAGAATACAAAAATACTATAGAAAAAGATAAAGCACTTGATAGAAGATTTCAAAAATTATTTGTACAAGAACCTACGCTGGAAGAAACAATATTTATTTTAAATCAAATAAAAAGTAACTACGAAGAATACCACAAAGTTATAATTCCAAATAACATAATAAGTAAAACAGTTGAATTAACAAACAAATACATAAAAGGGAGGAAAAATCCAGACAAATCAATTGATATAATTGATGAAATGTGTGCTTTAGTATCATTATCAAAAAATAATAACAAAGCACTAACAAATGAAATACATAAATTAGAAACAAGAAAAAACAAATTTTTAGAAAATAAAAACTTTAAAAAAGCATTAGATACTAAAAAAGATATACAAAAATTAAAAAATAAACTAGAAACGAAGAAAACAACTTCTAAAAAAACACTAAAAATAGAAGTATTAAAAGAAGTATTAGAAAATAAAGTATTATGTCCAATATACGAATTAAATAACATAAATTACATAGAAAACTTAAAATTACACTTAAAAAATAAAATTTATGGAGAAAATAAAGTTATAGATGAAATATGTATAAAAGTGAAAAACTTTATAAATAATAACTCAAAAAACATAATAGAAATAAATCTAAAAGGACCAACAGGTGTTGGTAAAACATATCTTGTTAATGAAATTGCATCATATTTAAAATTACAGTTAATTACTTTAGATATGAAAGAATTTACTACTTCAACATCAATAAATAAAATAATAGGTTCAACTGCAGGATACATAGGTTATGATGAAAAAAACACAGTTTTTGAAAACATAAAAACATTTCCAATATCTATAGTATTGTTAGAAAACTTTAAGAAAGCTTCAGAAGAAGTTAAAAATATAATAAACAAAATTATAGATACAGGAACACTTAAATTATCAAATAATGACATAATAAACTTTGAAAATGTTTTATTTATAAAAACCGAAACAAAAGAAAAAGATAACCAAATAGGGTTCATTAAAAAGGACAATACTGTAAGTAGTAATGATGATATATATATGAACAACTTAAATAAAGAAGACATAACCAAAATAGCACTTAATTATAAAAATGATTTAAAAGAAGAAGAGCTAACATACATATTAAATAAATCAAATTATAAAAAAGAAAATGCTAAAAAGATAAAACTTCTAATAGATGAAATTTGTGTGAATAATAATGAAGTTATTAACAGTTTATGATATAATTATTACGAGGTGTTGATAAATGGACTTAATAATTGTTTTATTAATAATAGCATTACCTTTATTAGCTGAAATATATATTAAAATTGTATATAAAAAATCTACTAAAAGATCAGTAATGAATAAAATGACAGGATATGACATTGCTAGAAAAATACTTGATAAAAACGGTTTAAATGACCTACTAATAATTGAAACAAAAGGTACTTTAACAGACCATTATGATCCTTCTAGAAAAGTAATTAGACTTTCTAGTGGTATTTATAAAGAAAGCACTATAGCATCAAATGCAGTAGCAGCTCATGAAGTAGGACACGCTCTTCAAGATAAAGAAGGTTATACTTTTTTAAGAATAAGATCAATTATATTTCCAGTAGTAAGTTTTCTAAGTAGAATATCTTACCTTGTAATATTTCTAGGTTTCTTATTTGAAATAATGAATTTAGTATACTTAGGCATAATAGCAGTAGGCGCAGGAGTACTTTTCCAAGTAGTGACATTACCAGTAGAAATTAATGCATCAAAAAGAGCTGTTAAAGAATTGAACGAATTAGGAATTATTAATGAAGAAGAAAAAGAAGATGTAAAAAATATGCTAACTGCAGCAGCACTTACATATGTAGCAAGTACTTTAGCAGAATTATTACAATTAATTAGATTAATTGGTATAGCAAGAGAAAATTAAAAAGTTCGGAAATTTCCGAACTTTTTAACTATCTTACAAATGGAATTAATCCCATAAATCTAGCTCTTTTAACTTCTCTAGCTATATGTCTTTGATGAAGTGCACAAGCACCAGTCATTCTTCTAGGTAAAATCTTACCTTTTTCATTTATATACTTAGTAATAATTTGAACATCACTATATTTAACATCTTTACCAGCACACATTTGACATATTTTCTTTTTTCTTGGATAAAATTCTTTCATTACTTTTCCTCCTTCTTTCTAAAATGGTAAATCATCATCACTTAAAGATACTTCATTACCAAAATCTTTAAAAGGATCCTCACTACTAATATCTGTTCCCACTTCAGCACTTGGTGCATCAGGATATATCTGACTAGTTGTATCTACATAAGCATTAACTGGTTGACCAGCATTATCTCTTCTAGAACCTAATAGTTCAATATTTTCAGCTATAACATCAGTAGCGTATCTTTTAGTACCATCTTGGGCATCATAAGTTCTAGTTTGTATTCTACCTTCTACACCTATTTGACTACCCTTAGAAGTATACTTTTGAACAACATCTACTTGCCTTCCATAAACAGTTATGTTTATAAAATCAGCATCAATATTTCCTTCTTTATTTCTAAAATTTCTATTAATTGCTAAACTAAAATTAGCAACAGCTGTACCAGTACTAAGTACTCTAACTTCAGGATCCCTAGTTAATCTTCCAATAAGAATTACTTTATTCATACTACTCTTCCTCCTTAATGATTAAATGTCTAATAACTCTTTCATCTATTAAAGCCTTTCTGTCAAACTCTTTAACAGCCTTACTTTCACATTCAACATTAAGTAAATGGTAATATCCTCTTACTTGCTTTTTGATTTCATAAGCTAACTTCTTTTGTCCTAAATCTTGTGATTTAACAATTTTAGCACCCATATCAGTTAAAACTTTTTCAAAAGACTTAACAGTTGATCCTACTTCTTCTTCAGATAAATCAGCTTTTACAATGAACATGATTTCGTATTTATTCATTTCATTTCACCTCCTTATGGTCTATTGGCTTCACATGAAGCAAGGAAGATTTCTCTTCTCTACGAAGTATTATAACAAACAATAAACTATTTGTCTACACATTTTACTTAACTAAAAGTAGTTTTATGCATAAAAAAATGGGTTTTACGGCTCTTCAATTTCTGTGGGGAAGTAAATAAGAGTTAAACCTGCATAAAACAAGAAAAAAACAAGCATTTTTAATGATTATATTATTAATGCTTGTTTTTGTTCTTTTTATTGCACTTTTTTGTGAACCTTTGATTTTCCAATTTTAAGAAAAAACCAAAATCATTAAAAATACACTTTTTAAGAATTTTTACTATCAATTATTTGGTAGATTATACTTTCTATTTCTTCATTTATCTCACTTATTATTAATAGTTTATTTAACAATTCTGTATCAGCTATCATATCTCCCTTTGTATCTAAATACCATATTTCATTTTTATAAATTTTTAATAATTCTCTTTTAATTTTTCTTAATCTTTTTATTATTATTTTTTCCATTACTTCCTCCTAATCTTGCATTTGATATATATAGTATTCTTTTTCTGTAAAATGAAAAATTTTTATATCCAAATGCATTCCTTTTAATTACTTTTATTTTATTATTTGTTCCTTCAGTAAATCCATTACTATATCTTTTGTCTATAAATGAATTACATATATATTCTAACCAATTATATATTGTCCCTGAAGCTTCTATAAATTCACTTATGTTACTACTAACACATATATCTATAAAATTTGTTAATTGTTCTTCTATTGTCTCATATGTTGAATGATTTATTATATCCAAAAATAATTCTTTTAATTGATAGGCTCGTTTAATCTCATCATTTATATCTAGTAATTCTTTTAATACAATCCCAGGTAATATTTCTACCATATGTCCATTTTTATATCTCTTTGTCATTACCCACCAGTCTATGTCATTTCCATATCTTCTTAATAAACTTACATTCTTCTTATTTTTTAATAATTTATACTCTTTACTCTTCTCTCCATATTCTTTTTGCCATTTTATTCTAACTTTATCTAGTGCTTCCATGATATATTTGATATAATGGAAACAATCTACTACGTACTTGGCTTTAGGAAACATTATTCTTTGTACTAGTAGATACGGTTCGTACATATCACTTATGACGAACTCTACTGAGTATCTATTCTCAGTATGCTCAAAATACTGTATTAGATATTCTTTTTTTCTATTTGGTAATATATCCAATATCTTTTTATGTATCGGATCGTTTAATACAAATGCATACTTTCCTTCTTTTGTATCAGCTTTAAACTCGTCAAAACTTATTACTCTCGGTAAGTTCTTTTGATATTCTGGTATAGTTGATGTTGCATTTTCTAATTCTTTTCTTACAATATAATCTGACACATGATTATTTTCTGCTATCTGTTTAATGGACAAATGATAGTCTAATAAATCTTTTCTTATTTGTATTTTTAATTTATTAGAAATACTACCATCTTTACTATTTAAATCAAACGGTTCTGTAAAAGTTTTCTTACACCTATGACAAGTAAATCTTCTTTTGGTAATTTCTAAAATTACTTGTGTTCCTGCTGCATCTAAATATTTACTTCTAACTGGCTTTCTGACATCATGAATACTACTCGTAAACTGATTACAATTTGGACACCTAACTTTCTTTTTCCTAGATACTAACTCAACCTTTATTATTCCATTTTCTTCTTTAATTCTCATAATCTTTACTTCCTTTCTACTCAATCCTAATAAGATATAATTATCCATTGTCACACCTCCTTAAATTACTCCTAAAGGATTAATAATTATTATACTTTGAAATGTAAAAAAAAAGGAAAGCATTATTTACTTTCCTTGCACTTACAACTTCCCCATAGAAATCGAAGCTACTTGAACTAAATTTCCCCACAGAAATTGAAGTTTTATCAGAAGTTAGCATCTTCATTTAGAGGGTTTTGCTTCCCCTCAGAAATTGAAGAACCGGTTTTACTCCATTTCTTTAATCTTTTTAAGTTCATCGTAGTACATTGCATTTGCAACTGTAACATAAGGAACTACATAAATAACTGGGATAAATAAGAAACTTAATAATATCCAGCCAATAAAACTTAAACCAAATACAAATAAATCCCATTTATACCCGTAAGTCATTCTCTTACTTTCATTTATAACTTCCATAGGTTCTGTATGCTCTCCATCCACAAAAATATATGTACACATTGAATAAGATAAAGCAGCAATAATACCAGGAATAATTAATAATATTGACCATAAGCTAATAAATAAAGTAGTTAAGAAGCTCAAAAGTAAAATATTTACTACATTTGATTTATAATAATCAAATAACTTATCAAAATCAAACTCTTTACCTCTAACAAAGTCAAGTATATATTTACTTACTCCAAATGAAAGAGGTACAACAGCTAAACTAGTAAGTAGATTTAATAAGAAATAAAGTCCACTACCTTCTTCAGCACATCCTAAAATAGCTCCACCAAGAGAACCTGCAAGCATCAAAACTAATAAAGGTTTCCATATAGTCCACATATTTCCATTTAATTTTTCTTTTGCTACTTCTTTAAGTGCTTTTCTATTTATAATTCCATTATTACTTAAAGAACACTCTTTAGCGCATGATAGACATTTTCCATCAACTAATTTTTTTCCACATTTAGAACAATATTTTTCCATAAATTTCCTCCCTAAACATTAAATCTAAAGTAACAAATATCTCCATCTTGCATTAGATATTCCTTACCTTCTAGTCTAGCTTTTCCAGCTTCTTTAACCTTAAGTTCACTACCTAAACTAACTAAATCATTATATGACATAACTTCAGCTTTTATAAAACCTTTTTGAAAATCTGTATGTATTAAACCAGCACATTCAGGTGCTTTCATACCTTTTTTAAATGTCCAAGCCTTAACTTCATCAGTACCTACTGTAAAAAATGTAGCAAGACCTAAAGTGTCATAAGTAACCCTAATTAACTTATCAAGACCACTTTCTTCAATACCCAGTTCATTTAAAAATACTCTCTTCTCACTATCTTCTAGTTCAGCAAGTTCACTTTCTATCTTAGCACACATAAGTATTAATTCAGAGCCGTCTTTTTTTGCATAATCACTTACTTTATCTATAAATACATTACTGCCAGTAACTAAATCAACTTCATTCACATTAGCCAAATATATCATAGGTTTAATAGTAATAAAATTAAAAGGCTTTAAAATTAATAACTCATCTTCAGTAAACTCGTGATGTCTTAAAATATCTCCGCTAATTAAAATATCTTTACACCTTTCTAATAATTCTACTTCTTTTAAAGTATCTTTATCCTTACTAGTTTCTGCTTTTTTCTTAATTCTATCAATTCTATTACTTACTATTTCTAGGTCAGACATAGCAAGTTCCAAATTAATAATTTCTATATCTCTGACAGGATCTACATCCCCTTCCACATGTATAATATCTTTGTCAATAAAACATCTAACAACATGTATAACAGCATCCACTTCCCTAATATGACTTAAAAATTTATTACCAAGACCTTCTCCGTTACTAGCTCCTTTAACTAAACCAGCAATATCAGTAAATTCATACTGTGCACCAATACATCTTTCCGGAGTAAACATTTCCTCAAGAACTCCAAGTCTTACATCAGGTACTGTTACAGTACCTAAATTTGGATCTATTGTAGCAAAAGGATAATTAGCAGCAAGAATATTCTTTTTAGTAATTGCATTAAAAAGAGTACTCTTACCAACATTTGGCATACCAATTATTCCAGCCTTTAAACTCATAAATAAAACCTCCTAAAACTTTACAGTAGGACTAGTTCCTATACCAATAGGAATACCTATCATATAAAAACCAAGTATAACTATAATCCACATTAATATTATAACTAAAGCATAACTCTTTAAATATCCAAATAAATTTTTAATACTATATTTATCACCTTTATCATAAATAGAAACAAGAGCAATAAATATAACAAAATAACTCATAAGCGGTGTAAAGAGTAGTGATATACTTGATCCAGCAGTGTATATAACCTGAGCAAATTCAGGACTAACACTAGCATTCATAAGTGGTGGTATCACACCTGCACTCATAATTTGCCATTTGCTAAGCATTCCTGTATGGAACAAACCTACCACTAAAGAAATAACAAATAATAGTATAATTTGTCCAAATCCACTAAACTTAAACACATTTATTAAATTTGTTAACAAAGCAGTAATAACAAGTCCTATATTACTTTTTTCATAAACATTAATAAATAAACTAGCAAGTAATAAAAGAACTAAAACATTTCCAATTTTATCAAGTGAAAAACTTAATGCTTCACTAACCTCATTACTATTTTTAATACTTTTTGAAACAAAACCATAAACAAGTCCCACAATAATAAATAAAATAGTAATTATAAACACGAGCCCTTGACTAAATAAACTATCAGGTCCAAGTAATTTAAGCGCATATGTACTAGCACTACTATCTAGTAAAGTACCACTTAAAGGTAACCCTGGTATAATCATATATATAATGATTAAAGTATATACTATAGCTGCTCCCATAGCTAGAATAAAACCTCTAAGTTCTTTATTACTAAATTTAACATTATCAAGAAGTTCAATTTCATCAAATTCATACTTACCAAGTTTAGGCATAATTGTCTTTTCTGTTACTCTAGTAATTAAAATAGAACTAGCCATAACAAGAATAAAACTTATGATCAATTGAAAATGATTGTTAATAACATAACTCTTATCTATTACAGTACTAGCTAAACTAGTTAACTTAACTAAAGAAGTATCTACATTAGAAAGAATTATATTCATTCCTTTACCAACAGTCACACTCACAAATGTAAGTATAATTCCCCCAACAGGATTTCTATGACCATACTTAAAAAGTAAAGCTCCTATAGGTAAAAGTGCAATATAACCTATATCACCAAAAATACCAGACAAAATTGACAAAAGAACTAAAACAAATGTAATATTATTTTTTCTAAAAGTTTGTGTTAAAAGAGTAAAAAATGTTCTAGCAAATCCTGTTTTTTCAAGAACACCAATACCAATTAATACTATAATTAAACTTCCAAGTGGGGCAAAGTTAACAAAGTTACTTACAGTAGTACTAACTATATACTTAAATCCCTTAAGACTAAGCAAATTTTCAACTTGCACCACATTATTTTGAAGCTGATTTGTATAACTATTTACTGTACTATATTCAGCTTGCAAACTGAATAATGACAAAACAAAACTTAAAATAATAACTGAAAAAGTCAAAATAATAAACATCAATATAGGACTAATTTTTTTGTTTTTCATCTTCCACCACTTTCTTAAGTTTTCTCTCAAACTCTAATCTATCCATCATTATCATCCTACCACAAGCTTTACATTTTAGTTTTATATCGACACCCATTCTTACTACTTCCCATAAATTAGTACCACATGGATGTTCTTTTTTCATTATAACATTACTCCCTAAATTATATTTCATATAACACCTAATCTAAATCAATATCAATATTAAGAATTTCTAGAATTCTCTCTAAATCCTTCTCACTATCAAAAGGAATAACAACATTTCTATTATTTACCTTAACTAAAGTTCCTATTTTTTCTCTCATAATATTTTGTATCTCTACATGTCTAGCATCTTTAACTATAGGTTTACTTATCTTAACTTTCTTTTCAAAACTCCCATTGCTAATAATATCTTCCAAATCTCTGACAGAAAGATTTTCATTAATTATTCTATCAGCCATTTCAAATATTTCCATCTCATCACTAAGTTTACTTAAACTTCTAGCATGTCCCATACTAATCTTATTACTTAAAACAAGATCTTGTACTTTTCTTGGAAGTTTTAATATACCCAAAATATTAGTAACATGACTTCTACTCTTACCGATTTTACTAGCAAGTTCTTCTTGAGTAAGCCCCATAATATCTATCATTTTCTTATAAGCATTAGCTTCTTCTATAATATTTAAATTCTCTCTTTGAATATTTTCTAGAAGTGCAATACTCATCATTTCATCATCAGAAAAATCACGAACTATGCATGGTACTTCTTTTAATCCGGCCCTTTTAGCTGCTATGCTTCTTCTTTCACCTGCAACTATCTCATAACCCTTTATACTTTTCTTAACTATTATAGGCTGAAAAATGCCAAAATCTTTTATACTTTTAGCAAGTTCGTTTAACTTTTCTTCATCAAAAACTTTTCTTGGTTGATAAGGATTACTCCTAAGTTCATCTAAATTAATAAGTTTAACTTCATCCTTAGAAGTATTTTCAACTACATTTCTTTCAAATTCTTCTAAATTAAATGCTTCTCCACTAAATAGTTGCTCCAGCCCTTTCCCTAGAGCCTTCCTCTTTGTTTCCATTTCTATCAATCACTTCCTTTGCTAAATTAACATACGCAAGAGCACCTCTACATTTAGGATCATACTCAAGTATAGGTTTCCCATGACTTGGAGCTTCAACTAACCTAACTAATCTTGGAATAATTGTATTAAAAACCTTCTCCTTAAAGAATTTTCTAACATCTTCAACTACTTCAAGACCGACAAGCGTTCTTCCATCTAACATTGTAAGCAAAACCCCTTCAATATCTAAGTGAGGATTAATTTTACTTTGAGTAAGTATAATAGTATTTAAAAGTTGTGTAACGCCCTCTAAACTATAATACTCACACTGTACTGGAATAAGAACGCTATCACTAGCTGCAAGAGCATTCGTAGTAAGTACTCCAAGTGCAGGAGGACAATCTATTAAAATAAAATCATACCTTTCTCTAATAGTATCAATTTGTAATTTAAGTTGATCTCCTATAATAAAGTCACTTTCCTTACTAGCATTCTGTATAAGTTCTATTTCTGCTCCACTTAGATAAATCATTGATGGAATAATACTTAAATTCTTAAATTTTGTTTTAATAATAGCATCCTTGATATCACACCCATGTGTAATAACATCATAAATACTCTTACTAATATCGGCTTTATTAATACCTAGCCCAGTAGTACTATTACTTTGTGGGTCCAAATCTATTAATAAAACCTTTTTACCTAAATGACCTAAAGCACTAGATAAATTAATACTTGTTGTTGTTTTGCCTACCCCACCTTTTTGATTTACAAGTGATATAACCTTTCCCATAATACTACCTCGCTATAAAAATATTTTAACACATTTATCATAAACTTTAAAGTTAAAAAGACTACTTTTATAAACTTTTTTCAAATTAATCTAAAACAAAATTAATTATGTTCAATATTTTAAGTTTTTTCATAGAAAATATTTTTCCATTTTTATTACACTTTTCTAAAGAAATATAATTATTTTAAAGAAAAAATTGAAGATTTTACTCTTCAACTTTTGTTTTCTTCTTGCCCTTTTTACTTTCATTATATTCTTTAACTACTTCTTCTATTTCTTCTTTAGTAATAGTTTCTTTTTCATATAATGTCTTAGCAAGCATATCAACTAAGCCTTTATTCTTAGACAAAATATCTTTAGCTCTTTTATAGCATTCATCCATTATCTTTCTAATTTCTTTATCTATTTCAAGAGCAACAGCATCACTATAGTTTTTGCTACTATTTGTATAGTCTCTACCTAAGAATACTTCTCCGCTTTTGTGTTCAAGTTGTACAGGTCCTAAATCACTCATACCATATTCAGTAACCATACTTCTTGCTATTTGAGTAGCTCTTTTAAAGTCATCACTTGCACCAGTAGATATTTCCCCGCAAAATAATTCTTCAGAAACTCTACCACCTAAATAACTTGTAATTCTTTGTAAAAGTTCATCCTTAGTAGCAACAAGAGTTCTTTCCTCTTTTGGAAGCATCTGAGTATAACCACCAGCCATTCCTCTAGGAATAATAGTAATTTTATGAACTTCTTCTCCATTAGGTAGTTCAATACCTAAAACAGCATGTCCACTTTCGTGATAAGCCACGATATTCTTTTCATAATCTGTAACTTTTCTACTTACTTTAGCAGGTCCCATTAATACTCTATCACTTGCTTCATCTATTTCATCCATGCCAATAGAATTTTTATTTCTTCTAACAGCTAAAAGTGCAGCTTCATTAAGTAAATTCTCTAAATCTGCTCCACTATAACCTGGAGTTCTTTCAGCAATAGCTTTTAACTTAACACTTTCATCTAATACTTTATTCTTAGCGTGAACACCAAGTATTGCTTCTCTTTCCCTAACATCAGGTAAATTAACTGTAACTTGTCTATCAAATCTTCCTGGACGAAGAAGTGCAGGATCAAGAACATCAGGTCTATTAGTTGCAGCGATTATAATAATACCTTCATTAGCACCAAATCCATCCATCTCAGTAAGCAATTGGTTTAAAGTTTGTTCTCTTTCATCATGTCCTCCACCTAAACCAGTTCCTCTCTGTCTACCTACTGCATCTATTTCATCAATAAATATTAAACATGGTGCTGTTTGTTTAGCTTGTTTAAACATATCTCTAACACGTGATGCACCAACACCTACGAATAATTCTACAAAGTCACTACCACTTATATAATAAAATGGCACTTTAGCTTCACCCGCTACAGCTTTAGCAAGTAATGTCTTACCAGTTCCTGGAGGCCCTACTAAAAGAACACCTTTAGGAATTCTAGCACCTAACTTTTGGAATTTTTTAGGATTTTTTAAAAAGTCTATTAACTCTTTAACTTCTTCTTTTTCTTCATTTAAACCAGCAACATCTTTAAATGTTGTCTTTCCGCCATCTTGATTTAACTTAGCTCTACTTCTACCAAAATCAAGCGAACCACCTTTTCCGTTACCCATAAGTGCTTTAACCATCCACACACTTACTCCAACTAAAAGTACAACAGGTAAAATATTTAGAACAACTGCAATCCAACTAATACTTCCAGGATCCTTATTAGTCTTAACATCAAGTTGTTGCGAACTTGCAACATCTAAAACATTTTCAATTACACTGTCAGTAAATGGAACAACTACTTTAAATGTTTCATTTTCAGAATATCCCTTTAACTTACCAGTTAAATAATAAACACTCTCACTATTCTTAGGTGTAACTTCTATTTTTTCAACTTTTTCATTATTAAGATTAGTTAAAAACTCATTATAACTTAAATCATGAATTTTAACATTTTTAATACTAAAAATATACATAGTTACACTTATAACAATAAGTAATAAAACATAAGGTGTCATATCTTTAAATAAATTTCTTTTTTTCATAAAATCATCCTTTCTTTAATAGTACTTAAGTATTATATCACATTTTTGACTATTTTCTATATCAAATTTACTTTTTTTAAGTCCGGGTATCCAAACTATATTATCTTTACTATCACACACTACTGGCCAAATATGTCTTTCTCTACTTGAAATTTTAGCATCCACAAATATAGAACTAACTTTCTTTCTACCATTCATACCTTTAACTTCGATCTTATCTCCATCTCTTCTAGTTCTCACATAAAGAGGTAAAGTAACATCTTCACTACTTAATCTAATAACATTATTACTTGTATCATAACTATCATCCACTTTAATTATATTCTTCCCATTAGGCAAATTAACAACATCATTTATTTCGATTTCATAAACATCAAGTTCCTCATCATCAAAGTTGAATGTAATTTCATCATAAGCCCTTATAACTTTAACATTATTAGGTAGATGAACAATGCTATTTTGTTTACTTCCATTAATTAAATCAAAAATAAGTTTAACATGAGTATTAGTAACAATAAAAAGATCATCTCCATATATTTTCTCTAAAATATTATAAATAATTTTAGTTTGAATTAAATATTGAATTTCATTAAATTTACTAATACTTAATATTCCATCTTTAAAAACTTTATTAATTACGCTATTCATTTCCCTATCAACATACTCATTATATAAAAGTAATGTCTCACTAAACTTTAAAAACTTTAAATTTACATTAGCATCTTCCTCTTTAAGAAAAGGTAACACATACTTTCTATATCTATTTCTAGTATGAATATCTTCATAATTAGTATAATCAATATAATATTTAACATTCTCACTTTCACAATATTTTACTAAAGTTTCCTTAGTTACACTAATAAAAGGTCTAACAATAGTATAATCTTTCTTATAAACAAACTTACTAAATCCACTATAACCTTTTAAAGTAGAACCTCTAACTATTCTCATAAGAATAGTTTCAATTAAATCATCTCCGTGATGGGCTGTCATTAAAAACTTTGCATTATATTCATGAACTACTTTATCAAAAAAATTATATCTTACTGTCCTAGCTTCATTTTCGAAATTATCATCTCCCCAGTTGTCTATCTTAATACTCTCAAAAATAACTCCAACTTCATTTGAATAATTTCTTAAATACTCTTCTTCATCATTACTTTGCTCTCTCACATTATGATTAACATGTGCTACTACTAAAACAAGATTTAATTCTTCTTTTAATTTAAGCATTAATCTAAGTAAAGCCATGGAGTCAGGTCCACCACTTATACCTAAAACAATAGTATCTCTAAACCTAATACCAGACTCTTCCTTTAAAAATTCATAAACATTATCCATACTACTCCCCACTTACATTAGATACAATATATAATTTATTATTATCTTTAATTAAAACATATTCTCCTTCTTTATCATATCCCATATCTTTTTCATATTCCCAAGAAGCCTTTACCTTATATGCGGAATATTCCTTTTCTTTATATGTATAGTTAATTTCACTTACACTATCTATGCTAACATTTTTAACAATAGGCAAGTCTTGCTCTCTATCGCCATAAATATTAGTTTTAACATGATTATACATAGTATCCCCAGCATTCATTTTAAAATTATCTACCATATCACTTGGTATAAACTCTATCCCACCGATATCACTACTAGTTAATTTAGTATCTAAAGTATAAAAATCAGTAACAAAAAGTTTAACAATATCTTTAGCATACTCTTCATAATTAATCACATCACTGTTAAGAACACTTTTTAATTCATTAAAATACTCTTTATAAAGTTTGCTATCCATATCATCTAAAGTATATCCATATAACTCTAAAGTATCAAGATTATTCTTAGTAATAATATCTTTATTATCTTTAATAATAAAATCCTTAACAAATTTAATACCAATAATTAAAAGCACAATTACTACTAATATAATACTAATAAAATAAAATAATCTATTCTTATTTAACACTCTTTTCATTTACTTTCACCCTTTCTACTTTCCCTTCCTTATATAATAAATCATGTACTATGATAGCTTTACTTACGCCTAGTCTAACTTCTGCATAATTCTTTATTTTCTCTATATAACTATTATTAATAGGCTCTCCATTTAAAGAAACATACTCATCTCTTAAATTATTATAATAAACTTTATTAGTAATAATATCTCCATTTGGAAAAACAGCTATTTTTTCTTTATTACTAAAAATATCATTACCTAAATTATACTTACACTCTAAATTAAACATGTTACTAATAGTTGGAAAAACATCCCACATACCCATAACATCCTTTACAGTTTTAGATTGAATACCATTTGTATAAATAATTAAAGGTGTATTCTTAAGTAAATTATAACCATATTTATTTAAATTAATATAAGTTGCATCATCTTTGCTTTTAAGTTTATGAGTATAAAGATCGTAATTATATAAATAATTTAAATTCTCTTTACCTAGTTTACTTTCATGATCTCCATATAAAACAAATACAGTATTTTCATCTAAATTATTTTCCTTTATAAGTTTAAATAAAACACCTAAAGCTTCATCTGCATAATGTGCACTTTTAAGATAATTGCCTATCTCTGTATTCTCTAAATAACTATCCACTTCTATGTTACCATCTTCATCTTTATACTCCACGCTAAAGTCAATATCACCATACTTACTTAAATCATTAAATGGACTATGATTACTCAAACTGATAACTTTACCCATATAATTACTATGATTATTTTTTATGTCTTTAATTATAGGAATAATTTGCTCATAAAACGACTTATCACCTAACCCAAGTCCAACATAATTTTCATCTTTCTTATCAGTAGGAACAATATAACTATCTCTATCATAAAAAGCATCATAGCCTAAAGTATTATACATATTTTTTCTATTCCAGTAATTCCCGTTATTAGCATGCATTGCAAATGTAAAATACCCTTTATTTCTAAAAGCATTTTCCATTGTTTCATAAGTCCTATCATAATAATTAACAAAAACAGTTCCACTTGTACTAGGTAGTAATCCAGTACTTAAAGTAAACTCAGTATCACTACTAGTTCCCACACTTATCTGAGGATAAAACTTACTAAAATACATACTCTCCTTTACAAGTTTATTTAAATTAGGAGTAATCTCTATTCCATTGATTCTTAAATCAATAAGAAAATTTTGAATACTTTCCATGTGTATAAAAATAACGTTCTTTCCTTCAAAAATACCCGTATAAGAATTTTCTTCCTTACTGTAGTTTTTACTATTATAAAAATCTAAGAACTCTCTTCTATCTGCATCATAATTAAACATAGGGCTAATTGCAGGCTGCACACTGGTAACAAAGTCGCTAAACATATAAGTATAAATCCCGAACCTTTTAACAACATAATCTCTATTCCAAAGTTTAACAAGCTTGCTACCATCACTCTTAGTCATAGTAAATACAATCAAAATAACGAGTGCTATACCAGATAAACAAGTATTTCTAAACATAAGTTTACCCTTTTCATCTTTTCCTACTTTATAATAATAATCTTTTTTAGATAATAACCTATTGACAATTATTAATGTGATTGGACCAATTAAATAAATAAAATGAATTAATTTTAATCTAGCAGTAACTGAGTCGCTCACTTCACCGAGCATACTTAAAGTACTAAGCAAACTAATACTTACATAATTTGTATAGAACTTGTAATAAATAGAATTAATCACGCACATTGCTGTAAACAATATACTTATAGAAAGAAAATATTTAAATTGATTTTTAGGTTTAATAAGATAACCAAATGAGCCAAGAACAATTACTATAATAAAATCACATACATAGGCTCTAAAATCACTTACATTCCCCATAGTAAATAGTCTTAATAAAAAGCCCATTAAAACAGAAGTAAAAGTATATGTTAAAAACAAAATATTTGTGCTAAAATATTTCTTAAATTTTTTAATTATAATATTTTTAGAAAAACTTTTTTTCACTTAAATCCTTCCTTTTTACTTCTGAAATAATTATATCAAATATTACTAAAGAATTCAATTTAAATAAGTTTTTAAAATGTAGAGTTAATTTACTAACAAATATTTTTTTCACTAATCATTACCAAAATATACAAAAATGTGATATTTTTATCAAAAAAACTTGCAAAAGTGTGATTTTTCCACCAAAAAACTTTGCAAAAGTGTGATGTTATACTAAGTAAATACGATATAATAGGAAAATTTATAACTCCGGGTTTATTAATTAGAAAAATAATTAATATTCCTATATATTTCATAGAATACATTAATGAATTAAATTCGAATTAAAACAAAGTTGAATCTTTTTTTTAATTTATTAAATTTATCAAACAAAAAAAGTGAATTTAATCACTTATAACGTATCCTACAGCAAATATTTATTACGCATATCACCAACTAATTAGGGATAGTAGTTGTTCCTGTTTTATTCTTGTTATTATAATATATTGAATTAACTCCCTCGCCTAAATCAGCATACAAAGTACCATTAAATGATTTCCCTTGATCATAATTTTGATTTGTATTATTATCAGGAAGTTCTAAAGTAAATGTGTAATTAAATGTCTGAGCATTAGAATTAGGATTAATTGTTAATGTTACTAGTGTAACAGTAGTACTAGTACTAACAGTAGGCACTTTACCTGTAATACTACTATTCGCTCCAGTGCCAGTCAACTTCCATGTTAAATCTTTAAAACTATTAGTATAATCAAGTCTTACATACACTGTTCTAGCCACATCAGTAGCAGGAGCACTTATAGTAAATGTTTTACTTTGCTTCCAACCAGGCTCTATATCAGTGTTATTTATAAAATCATTACCACCATCAAATGTTATATTACCAATTTTAGCAGTATCAACATTTCCATTAACTGCACTATTTTGATTAATTTTAGTAGTAAAGTATGCTAAAGTAACACCAACTACAGTCATAATTATAGTTAGAACAGTGATAATCATTAAACTTAAATCTTTACTACTATCTTTCATATTATGCTTCCTTTCTACTCACCTACAGCAACAACCTTACCAGTAAAAGTTTTGCCTTGTAAATAATCTTGATTTTCTCCATTATCAATAAACTTCATTTTTAATTTATATCTGTGAACCACTCCAGTATTTATTATTCCACTTCCGAGAGAAACAGACACACCTGGTACTCTAACCTCATTAGTGCTCACTACCTTATTAGTAGAACTTTCATTAATCACTTTCCCATTTAAAGTACTTGTTCCCTCTAAACTATATACAAAACTATTATCGTTAATTTCGTTCTTCTCAATTTCAAACATTAAATTATATCTACCAACAGCATCCTCTTCATTAGAAGTATTAACTATCTCAAATATCATTTCATTACTCCATCCTGGTTTAACCTCTGTATCATTAAAACCTTGTATATCATGAAATGCTGCGGTTACATAAGCTGTTTTAACTTCAACATCACCATTCTTTTTATTCCCAATTACATCAGCAAAAACCAGTGCTGCAAACGTAGCACCAATAGCAACTAAAATAAATGATAATACTACAATTATTGAATAAATATACGCTTTAATATTCTTATCTTTCATATCTATCACCATATCATATAATTATGATACCAAAAAAAAGATAAAATTACAATACAAAACACAAAAAAAGTTAGAAAATAATCTAACTTAATTTTTGTTAATAATCGTAAATTAACTATGTTAATTCAAACTATTTTCCAACTTGACCGTTAACTTTAGTTAAATCACAAGTAACTGAAGCACCAAAAGTTTGTCCTTGGTTAGTTTGTTCCTTACCAGTTTCGTTAAATCTAAATTGGATTTTGTAAGCATCACTTAGGTTACCAGCTGCGATTGTTCCAGTAGCAACATTAGTTTCAGTTGCAGGAACAGCAGTCCATTCACCATAAGTAGTATTATCAGCACCTGTAATTTGATATTCAAAATCTGTTGAAGTACCTTCACCAGTTTTAACAATCTTACAAGCATATTCAGCTGAAGCACTACCAGTTATGCTTTGAGTTGCAATAGTGAAAGTTTTTTCACCACTTGTCCAACCTGGCATAATATTTTCACCACTAAATGTAGTACCTGATAATGTTACTGCTGAGATTGTAGCTGTTGTAACAGTACCTGTAACGGCATCTTTATTTCCCATAGTAGTTGTGAAGTATGCAAATGTTGCACCTATAATAGCTACTAATAAAGTTGCTATACCAATTACTGATAAGAAAATAGTTTGTCCTTTGTTTTCTCCCATAGTTCTTTACCTCCTTTACAATAAAAATTCTATCAAGTTTTTCATGTAAAATCAAGTCTTTTTTTACATTTTTTTCACTTTTTTATCACTAAAAAAAATACGTGGCTCTAAAACCACGTATTTTTAGCACTTTATAAAGATTTTACTTTTAAAGAAGAATAATATGTTCTTCCAAAATTATTATCAGTTAAACTCTTATTCTGGTTATCACTAAAACTATAAATTAATTCATATTGATTAGTTTCACCCGGATTTATTTCTACATTATCAACTAATACTTCACCATTATTAGGAGTATAAAATAGTTTTCCTTTAGCAACTTCAACACCGTTTTTCATTAAAACAAATTTAGGTCTAACCTCATAATGATAATCGTTTAAAATTTCTTCCCAAGTTATTTTATAAGTTATTTTTTCACTTCCATTATTAGAAATATTAAATCTCTTGCTTTTTGTCCAACCTGGTTTAACTATTTCTTTCTTATAATCATTCATTCCAAGCCAAGTAAAACTAAATTCATTATCTTTAGATAAATCTATATTTTCTTCGATTGTTTCATATTTAAGTAAACTTGTGTCAATGATGCCACTATCAGGTTTTCCATCTCTATTACTATCAATATTTGCAACAATACTTTCGCCATTTAAAGCTATAGCCATATCAGGAATTCCATCCCCATCTAAATCAATATTATAAGTAGGAAATCCAAAATTATTTACATTACAATTAAGCTTACATTTTCCACTATTATCGAGAATATTAACTAGATTAAAATCTGCCTTTTTATCGCCATCTTTATCTATATTAACATCTGCAGTGCCATCTTTATTAAGATCCAAATTAATATCCACTTTATTATCTTTATTTGTATCTATATTGATATCTGGAATATTATCTCCATCAATATCTATATTAATATCTGCTTTTCCATCTCCATCCAAATCAATATTAATATCTGGAATATTATCCTTAACTTCTGAAATATCACAGTTTAAAACGCATTTTACATTTTCCATTTGATTAATTAAATTAAAATCTGCTTTCTCATCATTATCTTTATCTAAATTAAACACTGGTTTTGTATAATCTTTACCATAATTAATATTTAAATCAGGTAATTTATCTTTGTTAGTATCAATATTTAAGTCGGCTTTATTATCTTTATTAATATCTATATTAATGCTTGGAGTCTTACTTCCAACATAATCACAGTTAATATCACACACACCATCACCATTAGTATCAATATTTAAATCAAGCACTCCATCACCATCAAAATCTATATTAATATTAGGCACATTATCATTATCTGTGTCACAATTAACATCACACACACCATCACCATTAATATCTTGATTAATCATATTCTTATCAGGTTTCTCATCATTATTAGTATCAAGATTAAAATAAGGTGCTAAAATTTTGCCATAAGAAATATTATAATCAGGTTTATTATCCTTATTATTATCACAGTTTACATTGCAAAACTTATCCCCATCAGTATCCACATTTAAATCAGGCCATCCATCTCCATCAGTATCTACATTTAAATTTCTAGCCTTTAATGTAAAATAATTCATAGCTATAAAACTCGTAACAGCAGTAACTATTACAAATAGAATAAAGATAAAAACAGTTAAAAATGTTTTACTAACTTTTTTCTTCTTACTTTCTCCCTCTTTAAAATAAAGATTTTCCTCTTCTATAATTTTTTTATCTTCTTCATTCACACATACCCTCTCCTATTCTATTTATAATAATATCACATTTTTAATTAAAACTCTACTAATATATTAAACTTAACGTAAAAAATGCTAGTTTACTATACTAGCATTCTCAATTTGAACTTTAGCATTAAAAGTTTTTCCTTGATCTATATCTTGATTTTTACCAGTTTCTTCAAATATAAAGTATAATTGATACCTATGTTGTTCTTTGCTCTTAAGAACAATATCTTTAACTATAGCACTATCGTTTTTAGGAACAGTAACCCTTCCATTTGTAACAACTTTATTGTTACTCATATCAACTAACCAATACTTTAAATCACTTGTTTCAAAGTTGTTCTTAACATCTTTAAAACTAATAGTATAAACTATATCATTTAAGCTTGAATTAACCAGAACAAACTCTTTACTTGCTGTAAAACCTGGAGACAATACTTTATTATTAGTAACTAAATCTTTAAATGTTAAAATATTATATTCGCTCTTACTAGTATCAAGTTCCTTAATATCTTCACTTTCAGGTTTAGTATCTACTAAATTAGTATCCGCAACTCCATCTTTATCTAAATCTAAATTTACATCTGCTTTTCCATCTTTATTTAAATCACAATTAAGTTGACAATAATTCTTATCTTCTATATCTAAATTTGTATCAGGGAAACCATCATTATCAGTATCTATATTAAAATCCTCACCATCAACAGTTTTAGGTGTTAAATTCTTAGTTGGAGTTTCTCCATCTTCAGTCACATTAAATATTGGATCTTTTCCTCCAGGAAGAGTAATATCTGCATCAGGTTTACCATCTTTATCAAAGTCTTTATTAATATCAGATTTACCATCTCCATCAGTATCAACATCCAAATAAGGATCTTTTTCCTCATCTAAAGTAATATTTATATCGGGAAGACCATCTCCATCAGTATCAATATTACTTTTAGAATTATCTCCATCCCATTTATTAACTGGATTATGAATATTACCATCTTTATCAATTACATTAAATACTGGTTCTGTTCCGTCACCATAAGGTAAATTAGTATCAGGCACTCCATCTCCATCTCTATCTATGTTAATATCAGGCACTCCATCTCCATTAATATCAACGTTAGTCTTAACCTTGCCATCTTTATCAGTACAATTAAGTTTACACTTCCCATCTTCCGTTTGATTAACTAAATTAAAGTCAGGTTTACCATCACCATCTCTATCAATATTAAAGTATGGATTATTACCTTTACCATATGTAATATTTAAATCAGGCTTACCATCATTATTCGTATCAATATTTGTATCAGCCCTACCATCATTATTTGTATCACAGTTTAAATCACAGATACCATCACCATCAGCATCATAATTAAGACCGTAAATATTTATATCTGGGTTGTTATTATTTCTAACTAAAGAAAGAGTAACAAAAACTGTCAAAACACTCATTAAAGCTATAAAAATAATTAAAATAATTATAATTTTTTTATTTTTATCCTCTTTAGATTCCTCAAAATATAAACCTTCTTCCTCAATTATCTTTCTTTCTTCTTCTGTATAAGGACTTTTGTTATCCATATTACTCACTCCCTACTATATAAAATAATACCACACTCATAAAATTAAATCAACAAAATAACATAAAATATATTCTTTAAAAATAACAATTATAAGCATGATTAAACCAAAAACAAAAATTAAAGAGTTTATCAATTTCAAATTAAAAAAAACTAAAGTACTATTAAGACTTCAGTTATCTTCTCTTAATTTTTATATTTTTTTAAAGTATGATGCACATAACGAATTATATTATCTATATGTCCTTTGGCAATATAAATGGCAATATAATAACAACTCAAATAATAAAAACAATCTTTAAATAAACAATATCTTACAGCCTATATAATTATGCACATACCTGTGATAACTTAAGTGCCATCTATTTTTCCAAAATAATAACTATATATCACAAAATTCCGACTATTTTGAGCTGCTTTATCACATTTTTCCAAAAAAGAAGGTTAACTAATTTTTTTACTTGCTTTAACCTTCTCTTCTATTTCTTTTAATTTAATAGCATTAGTTTTTTCTACATGTTCTATTTGACTTCTATAATTAAATGAAAGCCCCATAACAAACACAAATGCCAAGAAGTAAAACCATACCATAAGCATAACTATAGTACTTAATCCTGCATAATAAACACTATAGGTTGCTATATGTTTTACATAATAAGCATAAACATTAGTAACAATTACCCAGCAAAGAGTAGTAAAAATAGCTCCTTTATTAACATAACTACTTTTAATTTTTTCATCTGGTGCTATTATAAAAATTAATTTAATACCAAAGTATAAAACAATTAAAGTAATTGGTAAATTTAAAACTGGATAAAGCATCTTTAAAGCATCAGTTACATTCGAGTTAAAACCTATATGTGCAGCTATATTAATTAATTGTTCACCAAACACTGGCACAATTAACATAAATGTAAATAACGTGAATAAAATAATAGTTAAAAAGAATGCTTTAATTCTTCTTCTAAAATAATTCTTATTATCTATATTAAAAATTTGATTAGATGTAACTATAATTGCATCACTACCATTACTAGCTAAGAAAAATGCAACTAAAATATACATAACAAACCCAATACTAAATGATTGATTTGTAACAAGTGGAGTAATCATTTTAACAAGTTCACTACTAAAGTTATTTTCAAAAAACTCAGTTAAAAAACTTGTTGATAAATTAAAACTACTTGCTATCATCAGTAACAAAGAAATTATAGGTACAATAGATAAAACGAAATAGTATGCTAAACTACTTGGTAAAGTGAGCATTTCAGGTTTCATCATTATATCATAAACATTTCTAGAAAATTCCTTAAATTTCCCTAGCATATTATTCTCCTTTATTTTCTCTCATCTTAAGCACAGCTTCATTTATAGCATCATCTATTGTAGTACTTTCACTAGTTATCATAAAATATCCAATACTAGCTCCATACTCATAAGGTAAACTCTTAAATTCTTTCATTAATTTATTAACGTATGTAACAATTTGATTTTCTTCATAACCAACTAAATAAATCAAAAATTCATTACCATCTGTTCTAATAATTTCACTATTTTCTCTTTGAGTTTTAATCAATATACTAGCTGCACCTTGTATCTGTTTATCCCCTTCTTCATGTCCCTTAGTATCATTAATAACAGAAATACTATTCAAATCAACAATAACTATAGCTTGTGGATAAACCTTATTCTCTTCCCAATAACTTAAATTATCATTTAAATAATTTCTATTTTTTAAATTAGTCATGACATCTAAATACATCATTTTATCTTCTTTTTTAATTTTTTTAGTTACTTTAACTCTTCTATTAAACTTAAATAGTAAGAATACAACTGCTATGACCGCTAAAATAATATAAATCAAATTACTAACCAAAAATTCAACAAAAGCACTTTTACCAGCTAAAACATTGCTATCATAAACGCCTTTAGAAAGTACTCCTTCTCCAGACAAAACACTTATATAATAATTAAATAAATTATATAAAACATTGTTATCACTAGTAATTAAAAAATTATCTTGACTATTAGTATATCCTATATATTTAATAACAAAATCACTTAAAGAAGTATTTCTATAATACTCATAAACACTTTTTTCAGTTATCAAAATATCCTCATCACTTAAATCATTTAATAACTCGTTATAATTACCATAAAGTTTAGTATTAATACCCTTATCTTTAATAAAACTCTCTAACTTACTAAAACCAACCATCTTAACTGTATCATCATAAATACTATTAAGACCTGTAATACCTAAAGTACTATTTTGATTTACTAAAATAACATAAGAAATATTACCCAAACTATAAGTAGCTTTATAATTATCATTACTAATATTAAAATAATTATAAACCATATCAACTTTCTTCTCATTAAGAGCATTAATTAACTCATTCCTATCTTTATATTTAATATACTTATAGGTAACTCCAGTCATATCAGAAAATCTACTTAAATACTCATTATTAATACCACTAAATCTTCTATTAACCTTCCCTTCAATAGGCATATTATCAACATATCCAACTATAAAATCATCACTAGTTAACTCATCCTTATCAAGTTCTGTAATATTAAACGAATTATAATATAGATTAAGTAAATGAGTATTCATACTCACATAAAGATTATCTTTCCATTTACTAAAAGCTTTAATGAAAATATTACTCATTTGATTATTAATATCATTAAAACTAATAACATAATGAGAATGAAGTCCATCTAAATGTTTAACTATTTTATAATCATTATAAACTATTTCATTAATATACTTTTGTAAAGGTAAAATTGCATAATTAGTATTACTTCCCATTACATCAACTAAATCAGTCATATGTTCGAAACTATCAAGTTTTAAACTATAATCACTTAAATACTTAGAAACATAATCATAATCTTCTGCCATAACTGCAATATCAATATTAGACAAACTATTAAAATCATTTATTTCACTATCTGTAGTACTAACTAAAACAAAATGATCTAGATATACTAAATAATCATTTGTACCAAGTTCGTTCTTATTTACAAAATTATAACTTTGATTAGAATTAGTACTAACATTGAATGTTAAAGATGTATCTTTTTCTATAAAATTTAAAAAATCATAAAATACTCCAGTACCATTATCACTAAATATAGGTAGCCCACTTTGTACTCCAATATCTATAACACTATTTTGCTTAGAATTAATAAAACTTCTTTCACTAAAAGAATAGTTAGACTTAGAATTATTAATATAAATAAGAATACCTACAATCAATAATATAAATAAACTAACAAGACCTACCGTTAAAAAAATTCTCTTTTTTTCTTTCATAAAAACTCCTAATTATTAGTCCAAATTATCTGACTATTTCTCGCTTTCTTTGCACCCATTATAGGAAAAATTTTACTTTCTCCATCACTTACTTCCTCATCCTTACATGTAATTAAAAATTGTAAGTCATAATAATTTAACTCTTCTTCCTTAAATTTTTCAAGTGCTTTAACTGCATATCCCTCAGCATCTATCTTACTTGTTCCGCTTTCTACATCCATCGTAATATAAATAATCTTACCCTTAATATCAACTATAGTAGACTTAACACCCTTAGTAAACAAGCCTTCTATATCCGTACTAATACTCTCACTAATAGGATACTTATCTTTATCTTTAAGTCTATCCCCATAACTACTAGAGTCATTCCCATAAAAATAACTAATCAAACCTATTCCTATTAAAACTAATGACACTAAAATAATCACTGCTAAGATAAATAAAATTCTATTTTCTTTAATAACTTTCTTCATATTTCTTTCTCCCTCAGATATATTATACTATATTTTATTCTTTATTGCTAGTTTACATACTAATTACAAAAAAGGCTATTTACTATAAATAACCTTTGCACTTTTATTATCACTCAAATAAATATTGTTAACATCTAGTCCATTAACAGGGATATCTACTTTAAATTCTCCAGTATTATTTTTTCTATTAGATAAAACACTATTTACAGTCACATAAAGTTCAGTTCCAACTAAAGTATATGAATAATCTTTATAACTGACAGAAGAATCAGTATAAACCATATCAATTACTACAGACTTTTCACTAACAGTTACTTTATTAACTAAAATATTTTGATAATCTTTACTACCAATAACAAATAACTTTAAATAAACAATTAAAGCTGCAACAACTATTAAAGAAACTAAAATAAGTGAAATCTTTACAAATTTATTCATAATTTAAAATCTCCTTTAACTCTTCTACTCCCCATATTGGTACACCCAGTCTAACAGCATCATCATACTTTTTACCTGGATCACTTCCCACAATAACCGCGCTTGTGTTTTTGCTAACACTAGAAGAAGTCATTCCACCTCTATCTTCAATAAATTTCTTTATCTCATCTCTAGTTGCAAAAGTAAACGAACCAGTTATAACAAACCTTTTACCAAGAAGTCTCTCATCACTTTCTACTTGTCCACTGTAATATTTAGTATTAACACCCATATTAACAAGATTATTAATCTCGAGAAGTTTCTCTTCATCTTTAAAATAACTTATAATACTAGTAGATAAAACTTCTCCAACATCTTGAATATTAATAAGTTCATCATAACTAGCATTAATTAAATTATCAAGAGTTCCAAACCTCTGAGCAAGAACTTTAGCCGTTTTCGCGCCTATTCCACTTATACCAATAGCAAATATAAATCTTTCAAGCCCATTCTCTTTACTTTTCTCTATAGCATTTAATAAATTATTAATACTCTTTTCTCCATAGCCCTCTAATTTAATTAAATCCTCTTTATACTTATATAAATTATAAATATCACTATACTTCTTGACAAAACCAAAATTATATAAATCTTCTATAATACTATCTCCAAGACCATCTATATTCATAGCATTTCTGCTAACAAAATGGCATAAACTTTCAATATTTCTAGCGGGGCACTTTGGATTAACACAAAAACTACCAACTATATCTTTATCCTTATGCAAAATACTATCACATATTGGACATCTAACAATCATTCTAAAAGGTATTTCCTTTCCAGTTCTTCTCTCTATTTTTGCTTCTACTACTTCAGGTATGACATCTCCTGCTTTTCTAATAGAAACTGTATCTCCTATCTTTAAATCTTTCATAAGGACATAATCTTCATTATGAAGGGTTGCTCTTGAAATAGTCGAACCAGCAACTATTACTGGATCCAAAACTGCATTAGGAGTTATCTGGCCAGTTCTTCCAACTGTAAAAATAATATCTTTAAGTTTAGTCAAAACTTCCACTGCCGGAAACTTATACGCAGTAGCCCATTTAGGATACTTAGCCGTGCTACCAAGTTCTATTTGTTCTCTAACGTTATTAAGTTTAATAACTACACCATCTATATCATAACTTAGGCTTTCTCTTTTTTCTCCCTTTTCTTTAATAAACTCAAGTATACCATCTACATCACTAACTAACTTGTTATTAGGATTAGTTTTAAAACCAAGTTCTTTTAAAAACTCTAGTGCTTCATAGTGAGTTTTAATGCCATAGTCAAGTGGATTAGGAATATGATAAATAAAAGTATCTAATCCCCTAGAAGCAGCAACCTTACTATCAAGTTGTCTAATACTTCCTGCTGCAGCATTTCTACAGTTTTGAAATAATGCTTCTCCATTAGCTTTTCTTCTCATATTAAGTTCCTTAAGTTTACTTTTTGGCATATATATTTCCCCACGAACTTCAATATCTATTGGTTTCTTTAAAGAAAGAGGCACTGTCTTAATAGTTCTAACATTATTAGTAATATCTTCTCCTGTTATACCATCACCTCTAGTTGCTGCACTCACAAACTTACCATTTTCATAGTTTAAACTAACACTTAAACCATCAATTTTAAGTTCACACACATACTCAGGTTTAATTCCTTCTTTTTTAATTCTATTATCAAACTCTCTAATTTCATCTTCATTAAAAACATTACTTAAACTCATCATAGGTATCTTATGTGTATGCTTAACAAAACCATCTAAAACTTCTCCTCCTACTTTTAATGTAGGTGAGTCATCCCTCACATAACCATACTCTTCTTCTAAAGTTATTAATTCTCTCAAATACTTATCGTACTCTTGATCTGTAATAGTAGGATTATCAAGTACATGATAATTATAATTAGCTTCATTTAATAAATTAACAAGTTCATCTATTCTGTCCACTCTATATCACCTATAATTATTATACAAAAAATAAAAAGAAATATAAAGACAAAACTTGTCAAAAAACTACACTTATGATAAACTTATACTAGGAGAGTACGTATGAGAGAGAATATAAAAGAAATAGAAAAAATAATAGAAATATTAAAACTTAAAAATAATGATGAATTTAAAAAAACAAAAGAATATGAAGATAACTTATACATAATTAAACAATTTTCTATATTTGTAGGCAAAAAGATAGATGACTTTGACAAACCGGAATTAAAAGAATTATATTCATTAATAGATAGTTTAACAGATATAGATAAAGAACTTTCTTCATTTATAGAAGAAGTCAAGAAAGCCGTTGACTTATCTATCACCACAAACATATGTGTTATGGACATAGATAAACTAACTAATGAACCAGATTTAGAAAAATATCAAATTGAATATAGTGAAGACTATGAAAAAACAATAGGAAGAATAATAGACAACTATAATTACATAAAAGAAAACAGTAAAGAGGACAGTTTAGAAATGTATTTAGTAACAAAAAAACTAAGAGAATTAAAAACTGTACACAAAGAATTAGAAACTATGTGTGATGAACTACTTTATAATAAAGAAGACAAAAAAGTAGATATTGAAGAGTTAAAAAAACAGAAAGAAAAAGAAAAAGAAGCTCAGTTAAAAAATGACAAACTTGAAGCTAATATAAAATCATTAAGTTTAGAAATAGTTTACTATTTTAATAACCCAGGTTTTGATTTAAACAAATATAAAGACTTTATAGATAAACTAAGTGATTACGATAAAGAACTATTTGAATTAAAAGATAACATGAAAGAAGAACAATATAATAGAGTATTAGAAGAATTCTATCGAGCACAAGGCAATCTAGAAGCATTAAAAAGCGAAATGTTAAAACAAAGTACAGAAGAAAAAGCAGGAATTTCATTATAGTTTACTACAAAAAACAGAAGCCAAAGTGAACTGAACCCCAAAAGTTGGACAGTTTATATCAAAGCTTCTATTTTTTTAAGTAAAGAAACACTTTCACAATCAAATTCAGTAATTTGAAATCTTAAAGGTACTTTCATGAATTTATCTTCTAAAACCGCTCAAATTTGCTTTACTTAAACAGCTATCAATAATCTCTACGAGTTCTGCTGCCTCTTCACCCATATAATTGCCAGCTCTTACTTTACCCATAACTCTTTCACTTAACTCTTGATATCTTTGCATCTTTTCATAAGCATAATCATAGTCACCTACTAACTCAGCAAGTTGTCCAATATTTTTACTATCTAAAGCTGATCTTATATTTTCTCTATAAGCAATATCTACTTCATCCATAATAGTTTCCTCCTAAAACCAGTCTAACATAAAAAAAGAAAAAATAATAGTATTTAATCTAGCATATACACTAAGTTTACTAAATAACATTACTTTTTCCAATATTTCTAGCAATAATATCAAGTGCATTTTTATTGCTCTCTTCTCCATGAGTACAAGCACTATAATCTTTTAAAACCTTTATATTGTAACCATTTTCAAATAAATCAAAAGCCGTTTTTAGAACACAACATTCAGTATCAATGCCACATAAATGAACTTCATCAATCTTAAATAAATTAATAAGATTAATTAAATTAGTAGAATATGCAGTATAAAGACTTTTTTCTAAAACTATATTATCTTTAGTATCTATCATAATCTTTCTATCTTCTAAACTAATACATCCTCTATAATCAAGTTTCTTAACCCACATACTATCATTATCATTAATAAACTTAGTAAAAACAACCAAATCATACCCACCAGAATTAACTAAACTATCTATCTTACTAATTAAAAATTCTGTATTGGGATTTATAAAAGATTTTTGCAAATCTATAACTAATAACATTTTTTTCATATCCTAAATTCCTTCCCATCTTCTCCTATAATCAAATTTTTAAAATTATACTTTTTTAACTCTTCTCTTGCTTCATCAAGCATATGACTAGTAATAAATGTGCACTCATTAAACTCATTACACAAATTAACTATATCATTAGTACCCATATGTTTAGAAGTTCCATGAATTAAAGAAACATCACAAAACAAATAATCACACTTACTTGCTAAAAATCTAACACTTTCACATAAAGAAGTATCCCCAGTAAAACCAATAAAATGTTTATCACTTTCAAAAATATACCCATAAGCAGGTTTCATTCTTCCATGATCTACTAAAATTCTAGTAACACTGTAATCATTAAGCTTAAACTTACTCATAAAATTAAAAGAAGTACTTGTCTCTCTAAAAAAATCTTTATAAGAATTTGGAAAAGCAAGTTTACTGATTTTCAAAATTTTACTCTTACCTTCTTTAGAACAATAAATATTAACTTTTTTATTAGAAGCCTTAGATTTATTTAAAACATAAAAAGGTAAATCAAAATAATGATCACCATGAAAATGTGTAATCAAAACATGATCAACCTGTTTTGGTTCTATATTAAACCTATATAAATACTTACAAGCCCCATTTGGAAAATCGACCATAATATTACCATCTATTAAATAGGAAGCACTGTTAAACTTAGTCCACATACTTCCAGAACCTATCATTTTAACTACCATTTCTACCACCATAATTATTATACAAAAAATAAAAACAAATATAAAGACAATTCTATGATTTAAAAAATATTAAGAAAACCCTATATTTTCTTAATACCTTTAAAACTCTTAGCAAACTCTTTTATTCCATCTCTAAAACCGAAAGCAATTGTAACTAAACTCTTATCAACCTTAACAACTACTCCATCTCCAAATTTATTATGATTAACTCTGTCTCCAACCTTTAGTTCATCATTATGTCCCTCTTCGTACATATCTTTAGAATTTAATTTAGGTATAGTTAAACTATCACTATCTAGTAACTCACTATCTATCTCATTAATAAATCTACTAGGAATATTCATGCTAGTTTGTCCAAATATAGTTCTTCTCCTAGCATTAACTAACCATAACTTTTTCTTAGCTCTTGTTATTCCAACATAACAAAGTCTTCTTTCCTCTTCAAGTTCACTTTCATTTTCCATACTTCTCATATGAGGAAAAATACTTTCTTCCATTCCTATCAAAAATACATTATTAAATTCAAGACCTTTAGCACTATGAAGGGTCATCAAGTTAACTCCATCATTATTTTCATTATACTCATTCTTATCACTAACTAAACTAATATTTTCAAGAAATTCACCTAAATCATAAACTCCTCTTTCCTCAAAAGCTATGGCAACACTCTTAAATTCCTCTAAATTTTCAAGTCTAATTTCGCTTTCAAGAGAAGTATCCAAAATAAGTTCATTCTTAATTCCTGATTTAGTTATAATTAAATCTATAAGTTCGCTTAAAGAAACATTCTTACTATCACTAATCAAATCTAAAATTAAATTCTTGAACTCAAGTTCTTTTCCAGAAGAAATAATATTAAACATACTTTCATCATACATCCTAGCTTCTTCCCTTAATCTCTCTATAGTTTTAATACCAATCTTCCTTTTAGGAACATTAATAACTCTCTCTAAACTAACATCATCATTAGAGTTATATATAAGTTTTAAATAACTAATTAAATCTTTAATTTCTTTTCTATTATAGAAAAAATACGAACCAACAACTTTATAAGGAATATTAGCTTCCAAAAATTTCTCTTCTATATTTCTACTCTGTGCATTTGTTCTATAAAGAACAGCAATTTCACTAGGTCTTTCTCCGTTCATTAATAACTTCTTAGTTTCATTAACCACATACCTTGCTTCTTCTCCTTCACTATCACATCTAACATATTTTATCTTATCTCCATCACCAAAACTACTCCAAAGGTTTTTTTCTTTTCTCTCTTTATTATTTCTAATAACTTCATTAGCGGCCTTTAAAATATTATTTGTACTTCTATAATTCTCATCAAGAACTATTACTTTAACATTCATATTATCTCTTTCAAAATTAGTAATATTTTTGTAATTAGCAAATCTAAAACTATAAATACTTTGATCAGTATCTCCAACTACAAACAAATTATTATACTTACTAGATAACATCTTACACATATCATATTGAACCATATTAGTATCTTGATACTCATCAACTAAAATATATTTAAAATGCTCTTGATACTTAAGAAGAACATCACTATCTTTCTTAAAAATTTGTAAAGGCATTATTAAAAGATCATCAAAATCCACACTATTGCCTCTTTTTAAAGTAGAATTATAATTTCTATAAACTTTTACAAAAGCTTGATCAAGAGGAGTTTTAGCAAACTTATCATATTCTTCCGGTGACATGCCCTCATTCTTACAAGAACTGATCTTATTAATCATATATTTAACAGGATAATTTTCCGGATCTAAATTTAGTTCCTTTAAAATCTTTTTAACAACACTATTTTGATCATCTCTATCTAAAATAGTAATATTTTTATCATATCCCAAAACATCTGCATTCTCTCTTAAAATTTTAACTCCTAGAGAATGAAATGTACCTATAAATATTTTTTCAGCATCTTCACCTATTAAATTATACACTCTTTCTCTCATCTCTTTAGCTGCCTTATTTGTAAAAGTAATTGCAAGAATATTAAATGGACTAACTCCATTATTAATTAAATTAGCAATTCTCTCAGTTAAAACTTTAGTCTTACCACTTCCAGCGCCCGCAACTACTAAAGCTGGCCCATCCATATGCATAACAGCTTCTCTTTGCTTATCATTTAATTCATTAAACATCTCTAATCACCACATAACTATATTAGCACATAAAAAAATAAATTAAAACTCTTGACATTTTTAATTTATTTTTTTTCATTCCATTTTAATAATAATTTCCCCATCTTTACTATAAAGAAACTTCTCTCTAGCATATCTAGTAACATACTCTTCATCCTGCAACTTACTAATTTCACTTTTTAAAATTTCTTCCTCTTCTAAAATTTCTTTATACTTAACTTCAAGATTTTTCTTCTCATTAATATTAGAATATATAACAGACCAATAACTAAACATTCTACTTACAAACATAATAAGTAAAGGCAAAAAAATACCCATCAGTAATATTAATCTTCTCTTATCTTTCTTAGTAACCATATCTAATTCTCCCAATAAAATTATACAATAATTATTTATTTTTTTCTATAGGTTTTTTATAACTTTGCTTTAACTTTACAATATTTCTCAAATTCTTAAACTTATTAATAAACAAAAAATAACCAAGAAGTAATGTTAAAATAAAATAAATGTGAATAACTCCATTATTAATAACTTTTATTAAAAGAAAATAAACTAAAGAAAGATTAATACTAAATAAAATGTTAATAAATATTTTATAAATAAATCTTGTCTTATAAAGAAAATTATAACAAAGATTAACTAAGTAACTAATTATAATTCCATAAGCAAATGAAAAAATAAAACTCAATATCTGAAGACTAATATCCATTATTTAAAAAGTTTAGAAAGCATACTTTCTCCAGATGCTTTTTTACCTGTCCCTTCAATATAATTTAAACCATTAACCTTCCCTTTAATACTTAAAATTCCTTCCCAAGTATCAAGCTTAATAAGTTCTAGTCCTTCCCCTTTTATTAAAACAAACCCCATAACACTTTCTAAAAAAAATTCTCTCTTATCAAAACTTTCTAGTTTCTTAACACCAGTGATAGTAATATTTTTTCTTTCACTAATTTGTACTGCATGATTAAGTTCTATTCCATCTTTCATCTTATCCATTTATATATCACCCATAAAAATATATGAATAAAAAAAAAGAATAGAACTTACTATTCTTCATTTAAAGCTTTTTCATAAGCATCAAGTACTGCCTTTTCAAACATAGTTCTAACTTCTTGACTAATTGGATGAGCAATATCTCTATATCCACCAGTACTAGTTTTTCTACTTGGCATTGCTATAAATAAGCCTTTAGTCCCTTCTATAATTCTTATGTCATGAACAGCAAATTCATCATCAATAAGTACAGATGCAATTGCCTTCATACGAGAGTCTTCTTTTTCAGCTCTACGAATACTTACGCTAGTTATCTTCATCTATATTCCTCCTTGTAACTAATCTAACTTAATTATAAAATGAAAATTAAATGTAGTCAAGAAAAACTAAAAATACTTTACATACATTTAAATTTCCTTAAACACCACATCCTTAGTAAGAACATCACTATAAGTAAAACTCTTAATAATTCCATTAGTTCTGACAGTAAACAAAGATGGATACGTATTTAAAATTTCTCCTTCAAACTTTTCACTCTTATTTCTCCCAATATTCACTTTAAATAGAAGACTTTTCCCTTTTAAACTAGATACAAGTGCTTTAGCTTTTTGATTATTCACTACACTTCACTCCTAGGATAACCCTTATACATAGTCCCTTTACTCATAAGACCACCTATTCCATCCTTGCCATACTTAGTTTTAGAAAGCAAATCTATTAAATCAACATTCTCATTTCTATCAAGCAAACTTAACTTACTAGCTATAATAGCAGGATCAAGTGCGTGAATATTAATTCTCTTAGGACTGCTAGCAAATGTTGCTCCGCTTTTAATAAGTTCTTCATAATTACTTTGACAAGCACCAGCTATTATAATAAGTTTATCACTACTTTTCTCATACTTTCTAGCTTCTCTAACTGCTTTACAAAAATTTTCACTATTCTTATATAGTTTATTAGACTTATCTCTTTTCTTAAAATACGCATCATGACCGGTTAAAATAAGAATATCTGGATTATATTCTTTTAAATATGTAGTAACTTCCTTATACATATCACTTTCCTTAACACTTTTTCCATAAGCAAGTACTTTATTTTTCTTATAAAATTCCATGCATCTACTTAAATAAGACTTATCAGCATCAATATGAAGTACTTTACCTGGCAAATAAAAAAACTCATTTCTATCTAAATTAGTAGTAAAATCTATTGTAGGAAAAAAATCATCTTCTTTTTTATTTCTATCACACAAAACCAAATCACTTATAGGCGCATCAGCCATAAGTCTTACATCAACACCCTTAAGTAAAATATTAGTGCCCTCTAGTTCTATTACTTCAAACACAATATCATTATTATAACTCTTTCTAGTGACATAATCTCCTATATTTATCATATATCCCCCCCCGCTTAAACATATGAAATATTAAGAAAAATAATACCAAAAATTCAAAACAGGCCTTGTAGGTTACCGGACATATAAATCATTTTAATTATATAATATTATATGAGGTGATCTGAATATGACGAGTTTTAAAAGAGATTTTAATTTCGATAAAAATGTTAACGAAATAATTTCAAAGAATATTAGAAAATACAGAAAGCAGGCTAAAGTAACACAAGAACAATTAGCGCTTGATGTTGATAAATCGTATGATTTTATCAGAAGACTAGAATTTAAAAAAGGTGAAATTGGATGTTCTTTAGACACAATCTATAGAATATCAGTTGTACTAGGTGTACCACTTAATAAATTCTTTATTGAAGATGAAAAAGTAAAAACAAAGTCTTAATTTGACTTTGTTTTAATTTACAATAGTATATGGATCAGTATTAGTACCAGAGCCATTTACAATTACATCACTTGATAAGGCCATCACAGGGTAAGAACGCTTCTGACTCGACACGTAGCCTTCGACGTTGCCAACATACCCACCAATACGCACGTAGAAAACAGCACCAGAGCCAGAAGCAGAAGGGCTAATAAGCCATATACCGTTCCCCTGTAATAGCCAGTTATTGTCATGACATGCTGCTGTTTCATCATAATTATATAGTTGTTTTGTTCTTGCACAGTCATTTGCAAGTACAGCATATCCATAATCACTTGGATACATTAATCCTACACTCCCTATAAATGAAACTGCATTACCATAACTAACTGCTGCAGTTTTACCTGGTGTACTTCCTCTTTCTTTTTCGTACCATCCCGCTGAAGTTAGAGTTTTATACGAACTCTCAGTTCCAAGATACATCTTAAAGTTAACTGTGTTTTTATAATTTGTTGTTGAATATGTATTTTTCCATGTTGCATATAGTGTTGTATTTGGCCAGTGGTTAGTGCTTTTTGTGTCATATGCTTTACCTTCATATTCTACTTTTCTAACTCTTATTACTTCTTCTCCATTTGCTCCATCATTAAATACTCCAATTATTCTCC
>OIZL01000176.1_pt1 | contig 55057 bp, 45 predicted proteins | sample 1588541 | NCBI WGS metagenome assembly OIZL01 (sample SAMN03283285) | human gut metagenome | biome: human-associated habitat; material: feces | host: Homo sapiens | place: Peru | collected 2012 | reverse complement strand
AGTAAAGACGGAATATCTGGGAGGCGCGTTTATCGGAACCTTTTTGCTCCTGTTTACTTCGCGCTACTGTGGTCATCGTGTGAAACGCTGGCTGCAGACCTTTCTTTTTCTGCTGGATGCGACAGTGCTGGTATGCTGTTGGATGTACGATAAGATCCCCTTTTACTATACTTCCGTGGAATTTACGGACAGCGGTATTTTCCCGCATGTCATTTTACATAGAGGCTTTTTGTATTATATCTTTACTGCGGTGATCCTGGGGCAGATCCTTATCAGTCTGCATTTTATAGGAAAAGCGCTGTGCGCGACGAGCGACCGGATCAGAAAGACGAATCTTATAATGCTTTGGTTTGGAACCTTTATGCCGCTTGTGGGAATTCTGATCAACTGGTCTGGAAAGATGGAAGGATTTGACGCCGTTCCGGGCTGCGTAGCATTTGGAATTGCGGCTTTTGGCGTTGTGATCATAATTTATCATGTGTTCGACCTGACAGCGATGGCGCATGAGAACATTATCAAGACGATGGACGAGGCAGTCCTGATCGTGGATGCTTACGGCTGTTTCATTGAAGCGAATGACAAGGCTATGGAGATGTTTCCGGGGATAGAACAGCTCAGACAGGGCGTTCGGATCCCGACGACCGATTTGGAGCGGATCATTGTGAATGGAAATAAACATGAATATCTTGAACGTGCCAGATGTTATGAGGTGCACGCCAATAAGGTGTGGAACAACCGGGTTCTGGCAGGTTATGCCATCGTGTTTGTAGATGTGACGCAGAGCCGGGAGCAGCTCAAGCAGATGAGCCAGCTCAAGATCAATGCGGAAAAAGCAAACCAGGCGAAATCAGAGTTCCTGGCGCGTATGTCGCATGAGATCCGCACGCCGATCAACGCGGTGCTCGGCATGAATGAGATCATTCTGCGTGAGAGCAAGGAGGAGGACACGCTCCGCAACGCGGCGGACATCCGTTCCTCGGCGCAGACGCTTCTGGGGATCATCAACGATATTCTTGATTTTTCCAAGATCGAATCCGGTAAGATGGAGATTGTTCCGGCAGAGTATGATCTGCGCATCCTTTTGCATGATCTGATCAATATGACGCTGCTGCGCACGGAGGAGAAGGGGCTGAAACTGAAAACAGATATTGATCCGGATCTGCCATGGGGACTTTACGGCGACGACATCCGGCTGCGTCAGGTATTACTTAACTTATTGACTAATGCAGTCAAATACACAAAGCGTGGATCGATCACATTTGAAGTACATGGAACAATAGAAGAGGAAAGCGTACTGCTTCAGTTTACGGTGCGGGATACCGGGATCGGCATTAAAAAGGAAGATATGCCGCGTCTGTTTTCAGCGTTTGAACGGATCGAGGAGAACCAAAACCGCAGTATCGAGGGAACCGGGCTTGGCATGAATATCACCATCAGGCTTCTTGAACTGATGGACAGCGGGCTGCAGGTGGAAAGCGAATATGAAAAGGGAAGCACCTTCCGGTTTGAATTAAAGCAGAAGATCATCCATGCAGAACCGATCGGCGATTTTTCGAAGTGGGCAGGAGAGAAAAGGCAGAACAAAAACTATCAGCCGACCTTTACCGTGCCGGATGCAAGGATCCTTATGGTGGACGACAATCTTGTCAACCGGAGAGTATTCTGTGGACTGCTCAAGCAGATCAATCCGTCGATCGATTCGATCGGAAGCGGCAGGGAATGTCTGAACTGCGTCCGAAAGGAACGGTACGATCTGATCTTTCTCGATCATATGATGCCGGAGATGGATGGAATAGAGACTTTTGAGAGAATGAAGAAGCTGGATGAAAATCTATGTAAGGACACGCCGGTGATCATGCTGACAGCCAATGCCATTTCCGGGGCGAAGGAGCAGTACCTTTCCATGGGCTTTAGCGATTTCCTTGCGAAGCCGATCTCACAGGATAAGCTGGATGAGATCCTGGAGCGTTGGCTGCCGGAAGAAAAGATCCATCCGATTAATGATTAAATGACACAAAATGCAAAGTCCCTCCGGATCCGGAGGGACTTTTACTGTCATAGAGTTTCGCTTTGATATTAGTTAGACTTTACCTCTTTCCAAAGCTCATTGTAAAGAGCGTCGCCATCCTCGCCGAGATAGACAAATGTCTCCAGATTGTTGTACTGGGACAGATCCGGGAAAGCGATGGTCGAGTTTTTGATTTCCTCGTCCTCGATCAGCTCTCTGGCTGCGTCGTTCGGGGTAGAGTAGGTAATGTACTCAAAGTTCTTCTCTGCAATATCGCCGCGGCACATAAAGTCGATGAATTTCTCCGCATTTTCCTTGTTCGGAGCATCCTTCAGGATACACCAGCAGTCGATCCAGACATTTGTGCCTTCCTCCGGAATGACATATTCCAGATCCGGGTTTTCACGCTGGGTATAGATAGCTTCGCCGGAGTAGATGACGCCGATAGCGGCTTCGCCGCCGATCATTTTGTCACGAACCTGATCGATGACGTATGCCTGAACCAGAGGCTTCTGCTCGATCAGCGCATTTTTTGCGGTTTCCAGTTCTGTCGGATCCACGGTGTTCATGGAAAAGCCGTTCAGCTTTTCGGCTACCATGAAGGCGTCCCTTACGGAATCCTGCATCAGGATATTGTCTGCGTACTTTTCATCCCAGAGCTGTGCCCAGCTTGTGATCGGCTCATCCACCATCGTCTTGTTGTAGAGGATGCCGACCGTTCCCCAGCAGTAGGGTACGGCGTACTTGTTGCCGGGATCAAAATCGTTTGCCTGCTCATAGTACTGTGCGCCGATGTTTTTCTTGGCGTTAGGGATATTGTCATAGTTCAGTTCCTGCAAAAGACCGTTCTGGATCATTTTGTCGATCATGTAGTCGGAAGGGCATACCACATCGTATTCTGCGGCGCCGGATTCTACCTTGGGATACATGATCTCGTTCGTCTCAAACTCATCATAGACAACCTCGATGCCGGTTTCTTCCTCAAACATTTTGATGGTTTCCGGGTCGATGTATTCACCCCAGTTGTAGACGATGACCTTGCCGTTTTCCCCGCCTGCGGAAGAGCCGCAGCCCGTCAGTGCTGCCATGGATGCCGCCGCCATAGCGATGACAGCGACTGCTTTCACATTTTCTTTTTTCATTTTCATCTCCTCATTCTTTCCTAAAAATATATATCTGTTCAGAGTCCGTTCGGACTTCGTGAAGCCGGTTATATGTTGTTTGTCTTTTCCTTCTTTCCGCTCGGTGTGAAGTTCACCAGAAAAAGAAGGATCAGCACAGTGACAAAGATGATCGTCGAGAGGGCGTACATTTCAGGTTTGATTCCTTTTTTTACCTCCGTATAGATCTTCGTGGACAAGGTATCGATTCCTGCGCCCTTCGTAAAGTGCGTGATGATGAAGTCGTCAAGCGACATGGTAAACGCCATCAAAAAGCCGGAGAGGATACCGGGGAGCAGATCGGGGAATACCACCTTAAAAAAGGCTGTCGTATGTGAGGCTCCCAGATCCAGCGCCGCCTCGTAGGTACTCGGGTTAAGCTGCTTCATACGCGGCATCACACTCAGGATCACGTAAGGAATATTGAAGGTGATGTGCGAGAGCAGGATCGTTCCGAATCCAAAACGGAAGCCGAAGCTGATAAAAAGCAGCATTAGCGAGATACCCGTTACAATGTCGGCGTTCAGCATCGGAATATTGGTAATGCCCATAAGCACGGTTCTGGAACGCCGTTTCATACCGCTCATCGCCACACAGGCTACCGTTCCGATGATCGTTGCAACCAGAGAAGAAATACAGGCGATCAGAAGCGTGTTCCACAGCGCCTGCATGATCTCACGGTTCTGTACAAGGGAAGAGTACCATTTGAAGGTAAAGCCGCCCCATTTTGCGCGGGTTTTGCTCGCGTTGAACGAAAGGACGATCAGCGTGGCGATCGGCGCATACAGGAACAGAAAAATCAGGGCAACGTATATTTTTTTTGCAATGTTTTTCATAGCATCGAGCCCTCCCCGTCTTTGTCAAAAACAGCAGATACGATCATGTTCAGTATGATGAAGATCATCAGCACAATGGAAAGACCGCTGCCCAGACGCCAGTTGGCAGCCTGCGTAAACTCCTGCTCGATGACATTTCCGATCAGAAGGATCTTGCTTCCGCCGAGCAGAGTGCTGATCACGAACGTTGTGAGCGCCGGTACGAATACCATGGTCACGCCGCTGATGATACCCGGTACGGTCAGTGGAAGGATGATGCGGAAAAAGGTATAAACGCTTCCCGCGCCGAGATCCCTTGCCGCATTGATGATATTTTCATCGATCTTTGCCAGCGCATTGTAGAGCGGCAGCACCATAAAGGGCAAAAAGTTGTATACCATGCCAAGGATGATGGCAGAGGGTGTGTTGATGATGTTCAGTGCAGGCAGATGAAAGAAAGCAAGCACGCTGTTGATGACGCCGCTCTTTTCCAGAAGCGTCTGCCATGCGAGCGTCCGAAGCAGAAAGTTCATCCACATCGGCAGGATAAAGATCAAAATGATAAAGCTGTGCTGGTTTACCTTCATGTTAGCCAGGATCATGGCAAGAGGGTAGGCCAGAAGAAAACAGATGATCGTACTGATCAGGGAGAGGAGCAGAGACAGCCAAAGTGCCTTCGCGTGCTCAGCCGATGCGATCGCCGTAATGTTTTCCAGGGTGAATGCTCCAGTCTTATCGGTCAGTCCATAGTAGAAGATCATTCCAAGCGGAATAAGGATGAACACGACCGACCACAGCGCGTAAGGAGCAGACAGCCATTTACTCTTAGATGTCAATTACAACCGCCTCCTCATCTTCGGACTCCGGTTTGTTCATGATCTGGATGTTAAAAGGATCAACCTTGATCCCTACCTCCTTACCAACCGGGAAAAGGGTAGTAGAGTGTACCAGCCACTCGAAACCGCCCGCCATAATTTCCATTTCGTAGTGAACGCCCTTGAAGATCAGATGCGTGACAACGCCTTGCAGCACACCTTCGGACGGTTCAACCAGTTCGACATCCTCCGGACGGATCACGACGTCGACCGGCTTGTTGTGTCCAAATCCTGTGTCTACGCAGGCAAATTTGGCGCCGAGGATGCTTACCAGCTTGTCGTCGAGCATGATAGAAGGGATAATGTTGCTGTCCCCGATAAAGTCGGCAACAAACGCGTTCTCCGGCTCGTTGTAGATGGATTCCGGAGAGCCGATCTGCTGGATGTAGCCCTGGTTCATAACGACGATCGTGTCGGACATCGTGAGAGCTTCCTCCTGGTCGTGCGTGACATAGACAAAGGTGATGCCAAGCTCGTTTTTCATACGGATCAGCTCATACTGCATCTCCTGACGCAGCTTTAGATCCAGCGCGCCGAGCGGCTCATCCAGAAGGAGCACCTTAGGCTCGTTTACGATCGCGCGTGCGATCGCGATACGCTGCTGCTGACCGCCGCTCAGAGAGCCGGGCATACGGTTTTCGTATCCCTCCAGATTGACCAGCTTAAGTGCATAGCGGATCTTATCATCTATGTAGCTTTTGGATTTCTTCTTTATTTTTAGTCCGAAGGCAATGTTTTCCGCGATCGTCATATGCGTAAAAAGGGCATACTTCTGAAATACGGTGTTGAGCTGACGCTTGTTGGGCGGAACGTTGGTAATGTCCTTGCCGTCGAAAATGACCTTTCCGCTGTCGGGGCTGGCAAATCCACCCAGAATCCGGAGCGTCGTGGTCTTGCCGCAGCCGCTTGGACCGAGCAGGGTAACAAATTCGTTTTCATGTATTGTAAGGTTCAGTTCATCCAGAACCATCTGACCGTCAAAGGACTTGGAGATGTTATTCAAATGAATCAGTTCTTTGGACATCTAAGGATACCTCCTGCGTATAGTAAGTCTGTGACCGGCCGTTTCCTTGAAAAACAGACCGTCTTCTTAAAAGTTGGGCGGAGTGCTGATCCACAGAAAGACCGCGCCGCTTTTGCTGCTTGCTTTGATATAATGTTCTGAGTTCGGCTTATAATAGAAAGCCTCGCCCTTCTTCGCCTTAATGCTGCGATCGCCGATGATCACAGTGACTGCGCCGGAAAGGACATATCCGAATTCCTCGCCTTCGTGCGGCTGATCCGGATACGTGGAGCCTTCCGGCTCAAGCGTCACGCGGATCGGTTCCATCATGTTTTTCTGTGCGTTCGGAATGATCCATTCGATCTTATTGTGCAGCTCCTGGTCGATCTTTTCGAAGTAGTCCTCTGCACCGAAAACGATCTGCTCATCCCCAGCGTCATTGAAAAAGTGCTTCAGATCCGTGCCAAGGCACTGAAGAATATCGATCAGCGTGGCGATGGAAGGGGAAGTGAGGTCGTTTTCCAGCTGGCTGATAAAGCCCTTCGACAGCTCGCAGCGGTCTGCAAGCTCTTCCTGCGTCAGTCCCTTCTTATTGCGAAGCTCCTTGATCTTGTTGCCAATATCCATCTTATTTGAATTGCCGTCCATGGTTTACCTTTCTAATAATAAACATAAAGTTTACTAAAACTAAACAAACACTGTATCTCATTATACAAAAAAGAAAGGGTGTGTCAATGGGTTTTTCTAAAAAGTTTTGGAATTTTGGGGAAAATAGCAGGAGGGGATAAAATATAGAGAAATAAAAAGTCAGAAGTCAATGACAATGAAAATGATAAATGATATAATTTATGTGCATATTTTTAAAGAAAGACTAGTTGAAGCAGTATATTTTGAATACAAAATTAAGATATAAATTGGCTGGAGGTAAACAATGGGTAAGATTGAAGGTATCCGGATAGAAAATTATGGAGCCCTGAAAAGTATATGTATGGGAAAGCTGTTTTCTTATCAGGAAGGAAGACCCCTGGGAAATATGGTGACAATTATTGGACCGAGCGGTACGGGGAAAAGTACCATTGCGGACGCGTTTGGATTTATTGCGGATTGTCTGGACAAGGGAGTTGAAGAGGCCTGTGACATGGGCAATAGAGGTGGCTTTAAACAACTTGTCTCGCAAGGAAAAGAAGAGGTCATTCATTTTGAAATATATTATCGGGAAACAAGTACCTCGAAGCCGATCACATATGAACTGTCGATTGCGCTGGACAAAAATGAGCGTCCATATGTACTGGATGAGCGTTTGCGGCAGAGAGTGGAAAAAAGAGGATGGCCCAAATCGTTTTTGAATCTCCACGAAGGAAAAGGGTATGCGTTTGAAGGAAAAGACGGCTGGCAGGATGATGACGGAAGTATTATCGGACAGGGAAAGCGTGTCGAAGTAGATCTGGCAGATAAAAGGAAACTTGGGATAGCAACTTATGGGGCGATGGCGCAGTACAACCGTATCGTAGACTTTATGAACTTTCTGAAGAGTTGGTATCTGTGCTATTTTTCTCCCGACTCTGCCCGGCAAATACAATACGCGGCGCCACAGGCGTATCTGAACAGGACAGGCAGTAATCTTAACAATGTGGCGCAGTATATGTTTCGTGAAGATAAAGCAGGATTTGAACGCGTTCTGAAAGAAATTCAGACGAAGCTGCCCGGAATCCGTCTGATTGAGCCTAAATATATGGAAAACGGGCAGATGGTACTCCGGTTTTTAGAGCAGGGCTTTGAGGAGCCGTTCTATTCTCCGCATATGTCAGATGGAACACTAAAACTTTTTGCATATTATCTGTTGTTGCATGAGCACACGCCTAGACAACTGGTTTTTATCGAAGAACCGGAAAATGGATTGTATCACCAATACCTTACAGAACTGGCATGTGAGATGCGAAAAAATGTCGGAAATGGCTTTACAAAGCAATTATTTGTGACAACACACAGCCCCTTTTTTGTAAATGCGCTAAATCCCGAAGATGTGTGGGTGCTTCAAAAAAATGAGGACGGGTTTTCGACTGTAAAAAGGGCATCAGAATATGAATTTGTAAAAGAAATGTCAAATGAAAATGTATTGCTTGGAGATTTATGGTATAGCAAATATTTTGGGTGATGATAAGCGATGAAGATAGACTTTTTAATAGAGGATGCGTCTGGAGAAAAACTGATCCATGCAGTGATGAAAAAATATATAGAAGAAAAGCCTGAGTATCCAATCGAGTATTCCACCAGATCCTATTAATGTATCTCCGAGTTTTCAATATTTTATCAGAGAGTTGGATATGCGCAGGGAAGGGATAGGTAGAGGTTTGAATAATTACACACGATCTGATTAAATATTTAGTTGCATTGGGCAAACAAAAAAACTATTTCTCCCCGCGCTCTTTCTTATACCGCATCATGTGCATCGTTTCACATCGGTCATCATAGGAGAGAACACGCCATATCTGGAGCATTTCAGAGGTTTCCGGCGGAAGAGTCGCTTCTGCCAGCAGACCATTCAGATCCCTTCCAAGAAGATAATCCACAGAACAATCAAGATAGTCCGCGATTTTGGCAAGGTTGTCAGCGCGGAGCATAGAGCCACGCGACAGCATAGAGGAAATCGCATTTTTGCTGAGATCACATTCTTCCAGCATATCTTTTTGGGACAATTTCTTGTCCTTCAGCAACGCATTGATTCGCAATGCAGTTTCTTTTGCATTATACATAGGCAATTCCTTTCATCCCTCAAAAAATGGAATAGCAGAAAAATATCACTCAAAACAAAGATTTTAACTTTACATTCCAACAAAAGCGGGATAAACTATTATTGTGAGTAAATAGTTGTATAAATATATGTTACCACGGTAACACACAGAAAGGAAAGGGTTAATTATGAGTGTGGGCGAAAATATTAAAGCAAGGCGGATCGCACAGGGAATGACACAGCAAAATCTTGCAGATGCGGTCAGTCTGGGGCGGTCTATGATCGCGCAGATCGAGCGTGGAAGTAAGATACCGAATCTCCTGCTGAGCGCGGCGCTGGCGGAAGTTCTCGACTGCAGTCTGTATGATTTCCTGGATCAGGAGGAATCAGAGTAACCCGCGTCAGAATCCTGAAAGGATAAAGCAAGGCGATAGAAAAAACAAAAGAAATGTGAGGATGTAAAGGTGAGAGGAAGATTGGTAAAAGCAACGGCGATGTTTATGGCAGTTCTGATGCTGGCTACCGGTGTGCCGCTGGATGCGCTGGCAAAGGAGACGGAGAGCAGTCTGTCTGTGGAGCCGGAGGAGATCACAGCGGCAGAGATTACAGAAGCTGAGACGATGTCCGAGGAGGCAGAGGAAGAGACAAAAGCTGTCTGGGAGGAAGAGAAGGAAGAAGAACTCCGGAAAAGACAGCAGGAAATCTATGAGCAGAAGATTAGAGAAGAATGTGATCGATCTAATGAGAAAAAAAGTAATATTAAGCAAGAAAAATCAGAAACGCAGAATACGAATGGGGAATATAGGGGACTAAAATGGAATGTTACAAAGCAGGGAGTTTTAACAATTTCCGGTACGGCAACGGAGCCATTTGATGATTCTTTTTCGTGGATCGAGTATCTTGACGATGTATCTATAAATAAGATTGTTGTAGATATATCTGGTGACAATATTTATTCCATGAGAGCCTGGTTTCGATCGGCAGAGGCAGAAGAAATAATATTTCAACAGGTTGATACAAGTAATGTTACGGATATGTCATATATGTTTGAGGACTGTAAAAACCTTAAAAGTCTTGATGTAAAAGATTTTGATACTAGACGCGTCGTCAATATGAGATGGATGTTTCGTGGATGCGAAAATTTGACAGAACTTGATGTGAGCAGCTTTGATACAAGTAGTGTTACGGATATGTCGTCAATGTTTAATGAGTGCGTAAATCTTACAAGCATTGATGTAAGCAGATTTGACACGAGTCAAGTTACAGATATGTCATGCATGTTTGCCTCATGTAAAAAACTTACAAGCATAGATGTGAGTAATTTTGACACAAGTAATGTTACGAATATGTTAGGAATGTTTTACTTTTGTTTGAAATTAGAAAAACTGGATGTCAGTAACTTTGTGACGGATAATGTCACAAATATGGCAATAATGTTTGGGGTGTGTCAGGGATTAACAGAACTAAATGTCAGTAATTTTGTGACAGATAATGTCACAGATATGGCAGGAATGTTTGAAAATTGTAATGGATTAAATGAAATAGATGTCAGTAATTTTGTAACAGATAATGTTACGGATATGTTTTGTATGTTTAGTTATTGTTCTGGGCTTAAAAGCTTAAATGTTGATAATTTTGTAACAGTGCATGTGAAGGATATGGGGAGTATGTTTGCTGGCTGTATGTATCTGCGAGAATTGAATGTCAGCAAATTTGATACAAGTCAGGTTACAGATATGTCAAGTATGTTTTCCTCATGTTGGGATCTGGAAAAATTAGATCTTAGCAGTTTTGATATGGATAAGGTAACCAAAGCAGATGATATGCTTTGTGGAACACTTAGTATGCAGACACTATATACACCCCGAAATGTTCATTTGAGTGTACCCTTTTTACTACCTCAAGGTGAAAAAAGATTTAACTATTTCATGTATGATATAGGCTGGAAGCAGCATAAGGAACTGCCTCAAAATTTAGAAAAAAGTATTGTTCTTTATAGAAAGACTGAAAATATACCAGATGATCCAAATTTGAGTCTGGATGATGGAATTGTGGTTCAGAATGGTGATTTCATAATCAAGGTGGTTAATCGCACTAACAAACCACTTAGCGATGCGATGGTAGAGTATGGTGGTCTGTGTGTATCTACAAATGAGAAGGGAATTGCAAAATTAAATAATTATAACGCGAATCAGCCGCTTAGGGTATTAACAATCAAAGCAGACGGCTATGCGACACGCACAGTGGAAAATTTTGTGCGAAATGAGTCAGGGATGATCACCTATGTTATGGAAAAGGGCTTCAATAAAGCAATTTTCATGCTAAATGGAAGAAAACTGGATCTTTTAAGTAAGTCTAAAACGATTGATAAGAAATATAAAGATACCCGCTTTGAAATTGATGTAGAATGTAACAATAAAAGCGTAAAAGGGTTTGCTATATATTCGGGTAGCAAAAAAGTCGCATCAAGTAAGGATGGCTGTTTTAGTAATTTATGTTATAAAGATTTTGACGCCGGCAAACAGGTGCTTTTGCGTGGGTATACAGATACCGGCGCATTGTTGGTTGAGCAGAAATTGAACCTCACAGTGAAGCAGGGAAGTACTGTTCCTACAAAGGTATCGTTAGGGAATGGCTTTAAGTATACAATGGGCAAAGATGTCCCGCTGATTGGCGGTACGGAATTGGAAATATCATTAGAAGAATTACCGGTTACAGTAGAAGAAAAAAGTGGAAAACTTAGTATCTTAGTAGGATATGAATTTAAGGAGTATGCAGAAGAGAAAAAAGATTTTTTTGAAAATGTCAAAAAAATGAATAAGTTTTCCTATAGTGATTTTCTTAAGGGAATGGAAGGTGAAAAAAAGGAAGTTCCGTCTCAAAAAAAATTACAAGTAAAGAATAAAATCAATGCTTATCTGGAAGCACCTATGGACGGCGATTTTGATTCGTTTACCGGAAAAGTGTTTTTGGAGGGAACTGTAAAATATCAAAAGGAACACCAAAAATATATTGGCGTAGTTCCGATTGTGTTAGAAGTTTCCATAAAAGGAAAAATGACGGCAGAGGGCGTTCTTGAATGGACGGCAGTAGATGGATTTTCCGGAAGTGCATTTGTAGGTGGAAGTTATAATGTTGGATTGTATGCGGGTGTAGGTGTTGCGAACCTGGCATCGGCAGGAGTATATGGATCGGCTGAACTTGGAATAAAAATGCAATTTCTTCCGGTTTCGGAGCAAAAAATCAGCGAACTATATCTGGAAGGCAAAGTTGGACTTCAGGCAAAGGTGTTAGGTAAATCAGTGGGAAAGCTGATCCTGCTAAATGATAAATATTATATTATAAATTATGATACCAGCCATTCTACACTGCCAGACGCGCTTGCCGCGATCGACTACGATGCCGTTTACCCTGACGCACTACCCGGCGGTGGAACCGGCAGCTGGTACAGCGGAGGTGCTTATCTGTGCGGAAATGTGACGGAAAGTGTCTTACAGGATTCAGTTTGTGCAGACATCGATCCGCAGATCGTAAGGACGGAGGATGGCGTGACGCTGCTTGCCTATCTGACGAATATGGCGGACCGGACTGACGGCAATCAGAGCACGCTGGTATACAGTATCTACGATACCGCAAACGATAGCTGGAGAACGCCGGCTGCTGTGTATGATAATGGAACAGCTGACTTTAACCCGGATTTCTATTCTGATGGACAGGATATCTATGCCGTATGGCAGGATGCAGATTCGGCACTGGAGAGCGAACTGACGCTGAACCAGATTGCCGACAGACTGGGTCTGACGGTAGCAAAATATGACAGAGAGACGGCTTCCTTCAAGGTGATCGGAACGATGAAGGCAGAGGGAAATCTGTTAAAACAGCAGCCGCAGATCGCCGCAAAGGATGGAAAACCGGTCGTATTCTGGCATGAGAACGCAACGGACAACGTGCTTGGACTGAGCGGTACGAACCAGTTTTACCGTGCAGAGCTGCTTTCGGACGAAGATGGAAAGCAGACGCTCGGAGAGCCGGAAAAAGAGGCGGAGAGCATATCGGATAATTCGATAGAGGAGCCTGCGGAGGACGAAGAACCCGTAGGGGATGAAACAGACGGAGAGATTCCGGAGGACGGCGAGCCGGAAGAGAAGGAAACGGATCCCCAGACGCCCGCTGAGAGCGAGGAGGATGGCAGTACCGAAAGTGATATTCCTGGCGAAGAAGAGACAGGAAAAGAACAGGAGCAGGAAAGCCTTGCGGTGCAGGCACTTCCTTTTGATGCGGAGATACAGACGGTACAGGAACCTGTCACGATAGAAGAACCGATGCCCGAGCCGGAAGACGAGGAAGGACAGACGGAGGAGGAGAAACCGAAGCCGGAAGAGGATCCCGATGATGGACAAGCTCCCTCTGAGGAAGAAAATGAGAACCCGGAGGAAGAGGAGAAGTCCGGGGAGCAGGAAGAAAGCAAAGGTGGAGAGGATTCGACAGAAGAATCGTCAGAGGATTCGCAGGAGGATCAGGACGAAACAGTAGATGAGGAAATGAAAAAGGCGCTGGATGAGACAGACGGAAAAGAGACGCAGGATACAGATAGCACGGCAGACTGGACGATCACCTGTATTGGACAGAGCGGCGAGGCAGTACTTGCCTCCGATGCGGGAAGCTGCCTTGGAGAACTGTGTTTCGCTACAGCGGATGGCAAACTGGACAGAGATTATAATGTGGAGTCCGGTCATGTCACTTTATGGAATCGGGATGGAAGCCGGCTCCTCAGCGATGGAAACGGCACAAACGTCCGGTTTGAGAACCTTTACGGAAGCCAGACGCTGACATGGTTTGAACAGGGAGATATCTGGTATCTTGGCTCGGACGGCAGCACACAGGCTTTATTCGGCGATGGCAGGTTAAGCGGCGTGGACTATAAGATCCTGGCAGATACGGCAGGAAATCCGACCGTGATCTATGTTCAGTCCGGGAACGATAAGAGCGAGCTTTATCAGATCAGCTACCGGCAGGGGGAGGGCTTTCTGCCAGCAATCCCGATCACGACGCAGGAGCAGTATATCCAGAATGTCGATGGTTTTGCATACGGCGGCGGATGGAATCTTGTCTATAACAAAATGTCCGTACAGGAGCTGGAAGAACAGTCAAATATTCTTTGCACCGGTAGAGTTGCGGAGGAAATCTGTGATGTGGCATTGCAGAAGGTATCGCATACCGATTATTGGAATGAAGAGTCCGGAGAGCAGAGGATACAGGCGTATGTGACGGTTGCCAACGAAGGAACAGAGGATGCGGGCAGCCTGACATTGTCCTTAAAAGATGCTGGTGGCACGGTGCTTGCGACGAGGGAGCTTGAGGGCGTCTTTAAAGCAGGAGAAAGCACCGTTGTGTCAGAAGAATTCCCGTACAGCATCCTTCCAGCAAAAGGAACCTACACCTGGGAGCTTTCGAAGGCAGAGGGCGAGAGCAGGACAGATAACAATGCACAGAGCATGGAGATGGGCGGTGCGTGTCTGAATGTTACCACAGAGCTTTCCAAGGTCGGCGCATACGATGTGCTTCAGATAGCGGTCTGCAACAGTGGTCTGGAGGAAAGCGCCGGCACATTGAAAGTGACAGATTATGAGAAGGGAACAGAGTATCTGGTAACCGAGCTGGAACCGATCGGTGCGGGAGAATCCAGGGTCTTTACCTGTGATATTCCGGCAAATGCGTTTGCAAGAAGAACAGCTTTGAATCTTCGGGTTGAAGTGATCCCGACGGTTGAACAGGAAAATACAGATGTCCTCACGGAGAGCCTGACTGTCAGTGCACCGGAGTTTACGCTGACATTCCTGTCGGAGGATGCCGATCCGTATTATGTGTATGGCATACGTTACGGGCATACGGCACTTTTCCCTGACAATCCACAAAAAGAGGGAAGTTATTTTGTGGGATGGTATACAGAGGATGAAGTTCTCTTTACAGAGGAAACAAAGATCACGGAAGATGTGACGCTGCATGCAAAGTGGCAGGATGAAAAGACGGCGGTTTCGCTTGAACAGTGTTCCGTTGCGCCGATAGCGGATCAGTTTTATACCGGTAAGGCACTCAAACCTGCGGTGACCGTCAAATACGGGAATCTGACGCTTAAGAGCGGAAAGGACTATCAGATAAGCTACAGCGGAAACGTCAATCAGGGAACCGGAACGGTAACGATCAAAGGAAAGGGCGCCTATGACGGAAGCATTAACAGAACATTCCGGATCTATTATGATATCGGCAAAGCGTCAGCCGGAAAGCCGGGTAGTTTTGCTTATACCGGAAAAGAGATCACTCCCGAGCCTGTATTGAAATATAATAAGCAGACTCTTCGCAAAGGAACAGATTACACCGTTTCTTACGGTGGAAATGTCGATGCGGGAACGGCGTGCATTACGGTGACCGGAAAAGGAAAATATCGTGGAAGTAAGGAGATTTCCTTTACCATCAAGGGTATCAGTCTGTCGAAGATGAAATTCGAAAAGCTGGATTCCCTGACCTATGATGGCACACGACGGATGGCGGTCGTAACGATTCTGGACAAGAGTGGAAAAGCGCTGCAACAGGGCGTTGATTATCAGCTCATTTATCAGAATGACGACAAGGCCGGTACGGCGACAGTCACGGTGATCGGAAAGGGAAACTATGCAGGAAGTAAGAAACTGACTTACAAGATCCTGCCTGCGGAACTCAGTACGGCGAAAATAAGTATTCCTGAAAAACAGGCATACACCGGTAAGGCGGTAACCGTCACGCCGGAGGTGACGTTTGGCGGAACGGTCTTAAAGGAAAAGCAAGATTACACCGTAAGTTACAAGAACAACAGTAAGGCTGGAACCGCAACAATGACGCTGACAGGAAAAGGAAATTTCAAGGGGAAGGTTACGAAAACTTTTGAGATCACACCCTGCAGCCTGACAGAAAATGAGGCGGTGCTGATCCAGGCAGAGGATATGGCATATACCGGAAATGCCTTGAAGCCCAAAGTGACAGTGACCTGTGATGGAAACAAACTGAGTACAAAGGACTATACGATCTCTTACCAGAATAACAAAGAGCTTGGAACCGGGAACATTACAATCACCGGAAAAGGAAATTATACAGGTACGGCTGAAGGAACGTTCCGCATTGTTGCCAAAGACAGGATGATCTCCAGGTGCAAGGTGGCGAAGATAGAGGCGCAGACATACAGCATCGATCCGGTGACGCCGGATATTGTGATCCTTGATGGTGATAAGACGCTGCAAAAGGATGTGGATTATGCGTTTTCCTTTGAAAAGAATGATCGCGCTGGAACTGCAACAGCAGTCATAAAAGGAATCGGAGAGTATGCCGGAACCAGAAAAGCAACCTTTAAGATCCTGCCAAAGAGTATGACGGATAAAGACGGCGCGCTGATCCCGACGATCACGACAGCGCCTATTGATCCGGTGCTGTATACGGGGTATGCACAGAAGCCGGAGGTACTGATGACGGACAATGGCAAAAGCCTCGCAGAGGGCGTTGATTATACGCTCAAGTATAAGAACAATGTGAAGCCGGGAACGGCGGAGGTGACGATTACCGGAAAGGGCAATTATAAAGGAAAGACAAACCTGCAGTTTACGATCGACAGCTGGAGCTTTGATGAGCTTAGCGCATCAATCGCAGATCAGGTGTATAACGGGAAAGCGCAGAAGCCGCTTCCAGAGTTTACGCTGCGCGGAGAGAACATATCACTCAAGGCGGGAACGGTCTATACGATCGCGTTTACAGAAAATAAGGAAGTAGGCTATGCGCAGGCAGTTATCAAAGGAAAAGGAGTTTACGCAAAGGCAGAGCCGATTACCCTGCGATTCTATATTGAGTGCATGGATCTGGAGGATGCCGTGATCGGAGCGATTCCGAACCAGACCTTCAAGGGTAGTCCGGTAAAACCGGTTCCTAAAGTAAAGGTTGGCAAACTTTCTTTGAAATATAATAAAGACTTCACGGTGAAGTATTTCGGCAATGGTACGAAGGGAGAAGCGACGATGGTGATCACCGGAATCGGAAACTACACCGGCACCTGCGAAAAGAAGTTTATTGTGCAGTAAAGTATTTTCAGCCTTATGCACTATGTTGTAAAAAACAGAAGAATCATTCAAGAAGCCTGCCCGGTTCAGCGATGGCTGTCCGGGCAGGCTTTTTCTGATTGTCCAAGGAGCTTGATCAAGCGTCTGTACGCGTCTGTTTTTGTTGATATGTTGGCGGCAAGTAGATATAATATATGGTATCAACAAACAATGTGTGAGGACGACAGATGAAAAGAGCATACAAAAGAATCACAGCAATCTTATTGGCAGCGCTCATGCTTGCGACGACAGTTCCGGAGCAGGTATTGGCGCAGGAGGCAGAACCTGTGGTAGTACAGGAAATGCAGCAGGAAGAGACGCCTGTGGAAGAAACAGAAGAGAAAGGGCAGGAGAAACCGGCAGAGGACGAAGAAGCTGCGCCTGCCGAAGAGGAACAGGAACCGGAAGAAACCCCGGACACAGAAGATGAAAAAACTGAGTCCGAAGAAAACAGCAACGAACAGGACGACGAGAAGCTTCCGGCGCAGGAAGAAACCCTCTCTTCCAATGAACTGACAGAGAGTGTCGAAGAGACGGCAGATACAGTTTCTGCGCAGGCGGAGGTGACGGAAGAAATCTACATCAATCCGATCTACAAGGATATCATCACAGAAGAGGATATTCTGGCACTGCAATCGGATGAACCACAGGACGACCGCTATACGGCGCAGAGCGACGTCACGTATACGACGCTGGAGGATGCCGGGAAATATCTGGCAGACCAGATGGTGCAGCGTAAGGAAACCATTACGGTGAACGTGACAGGCGGCGCTTTTTCATGGAGAGAGGTTTTGAAGGCGGCAGAGGAGACATACGACGACAGCACCGGGATCACGGGAGACGCCATCCGTTATCAGTACGGCGGCTGCAGCGGATACAGCGGGTATGGTTATTATACCTATACAAATATCCGGTATTATACAAGCGCGGCTCAGGAAACGGAGCTTACCGAGAAAGTGTCAGAGATTGTAGCAGAGCTTAATCTTGGCGCAGCGGATGACTACACGAAGGTGAAGGCTATCCATGATTATCTGGTTGGTCATATTACTTATGGCAAGAGTTCCAGTACATCGGAAAGTCCCTATATCCCCTATACGGCATATGGCGCGCTGATTTCCAATGTATGCGTCTGTCAGGGATTTTCGGTCGCTTTTTACAGACTTTGCTCGGAGGTTGGGGTGTCCAGCAGGGTGATCAGTGGAACGACGATCAACCATGCGTGGAATATCGCCGGTGTGGACGATCTGTATTACAATGTGGACTGCACCTGGGATAATTCATCATATGAAATCAGCTATACTTTCTTTTTGAAATCGGATTCGGATTTTCGGGATCATCCGAGAGATACGGAGTACACCTCGGCGGCATTCTATGCCAGATATCCGATGGCGCTTGCCTCCTATGGAAAGGAGGCAGGGGAAGGCTTGCAGGATCCGGATAAACTTAACGGCGACAATTCAGCGCTGAACTATTCATTTACCACAGTGGATGATGGCACAGCTACGACGCAGGCAGAAAACGGGCGGTCGAAAGTGCTGGTATTTTTTAGAACAACCTGTATGAACTGTCAGCAGGTGATCAGCAGTCTCGGGGCGATGGATCTGACGGGGACGGATGTCGTAGCGGTGGAAGCCTATAATGCGACACAAAGCGATGTAAAGAGCTTTCGCGATTCCTATGGCAGAGACAACAAGCAGATCACCTATACATATGATACGACAAATACTTCTGGGAATATCATGTGGAAATATTTAAATGCCACCGGATACAGCATATCCACTATCAGCTTCCCGTGCATGGTATATATCGACGCCAACAATAAGGTGCAGCGGATCACGACAGGAATACAGACCTCAGAGGAGATCCGGGATTCGCTGGAGAGATACTGCAACAGCACGACGAACTATCTCACCTACAATGTGATCTACCGGGCAAACGGTGGAACAGGAACAGACTATACCGAGACATGGACGACAGAAAAGCCGTATACGGTGCTTGGCAATGATACGGTCGGGTTCAGTAACCGTTCGCTTGGTTTCCGGTCGTGGAATACCAAAGCAAACGGAAAGGGAACTTCTTACAGTGCGGGTGACCAGATCTCTGTGCCGGTAAGCAGACCGCTTGTGCTCTATGCGGTATGGGCGTCGAATCCGGCGACTTCTGTCCAGATCCAGCCAGAAGCGCATACGATCATGGCAAAGGAACAGATGACGATCAAAATGACCTGTACGGCGCAGGAGGAGGGCGAGACTTCCGACGAGCAGATATGGAGCAGTTCCAATCCCAAAGTTGCCAGCGTCGATGCGACGGGAAAAGTGACAGGCGTGGGAGCGGGAACGGTCACGATCAAACTGCAGCTTGGCTCTGTGAGCGACAGCTGCGAGATCAAGGTGCTGAAAAACATGGAACTGACCCATTCGGAGTTACAGCTTGCAAAGGACGAAGCACAGCAGATTTCGGTAAAGGAGATCTCGGATCTGCCGGAGAGAAAAGCGGTTGTCTGGACGACTTCGGATGAAGCGGTAGCGACGGTGGCAGGTTCCGATACGAAGGCAACGATACAGGCGGTCGGCGGAGGTACGGCGGTCATCACGGCTTCGTATGGCGGTTATCAGGCAGTCTGCAGCGTCAGCGTGCAGGAGAAGCTCGATATGCCGACGGCGGTTATTACGGATGCAGAGGGAAATCCGACAGCAGCGGATGCGTTTGCGAAGAATTCGCAGGTGACGCTGAAAAGTGGAACGGCAGGGGTAACGATCTTTTATACGCTGGACGGCACAGAGCCGACAGAGAAGTCGCTGCATTTTGACAAGCCGCTTACTTTGACAAAGGATACGGAGGTTCGCGCAATCGCGGTCAGGAAGGACGGATATCATCAAAACAGTGACACTGCCGTATTCTCTTTCCGGATTGCAAGGCATAAGGTGACTTTCCGATCAGACAATGACACGGTGGCGGAACTGACGCTGATCGACGGCGATTATCTTGAGAGCACCGATATTCCGCAGCCGGAGAAAGAGGATTATCGGTTTGAGGGATGGTTTACCGATCCGGAGGATGAGGGTACACGGCTTGATCTGACGATTCCGGTCACCGGCGATATGACCTACACAGCCAGATGGAAGAAGGGCGATCAGCTTCGGATCACGGCAAACTATGCAGACGGAAAGCAGCTGCCTGATCAGTCTGCGATCGTGCTGACCGTCAGTGCGTATGACGAAGCCTGGGAATTGACGCAGGCGCAGGTAAACGGCGTAGAGATCTATTATACGCTGGATGGATCCGTACCTACGGGCTCCAGTTCACGTTATGAAGGTCCGATCCGTTTATCAGGGCTGGAGGACGAGGACTGCAATATCACGCTATACGCGTTGGCGAAGGGAACGGGTTATACTGGAAGCGATCCTTTTATCAGAACCTATACGATCCTGAGCAGGAAAAATGGAAAGAGCGTATACGGAGAGATCGATCCCGATGATATCCCGGATGAGAAGATTGAGGTCGGGAAACTTTGGATCGCAGGGCTTCAGGATTCCTATGTGTACACTGGTTTGGCGATAAAACCGCAGATCCGCGTTTATGACGGGACGAAGAAGCTGACAGAGAAGAAAGATTATACCGTTTCCTATAAAAATAATACAAACGCTGCTGCAGAAAATGCGGTGAAAGCGCCGACACTTGTTGTCAATGGAAAGGGCAATTACACGGGAACGCTTGCCAGAACATTCAGCATTTCGGCTAAGGATCTCGGAGACGCGGATATCGCAGCAGAGGACATCTATATTGTGTCGAATGGAAAAGCCCAGAGGAAGCAGCCGGTTGTAAAATGGGGCAAGAAAACGCTTAAAATTAAAAAAGATTATACGGCAGACTTCGGCGGTGCCGGGTATAAGGAAGCCGGAAAATATGAGATAACCGTAACCGGTTGCGGCAATTATACCGGGACAAGAACCGTGACAGAGACGATCGCCGACAAAAAATCAGAATATCTGATGAGCAAGCTCAAGGTTTCTTTTGCAAACAAAGCGGATCAGACGGCTGTCTATACGGGAGCGGAGATCTGTCCGGCGCTGCTTATAAAAAATGGAAGCCGTACTCTGGAGGAAGGAAGCGATTACGAAGTCAGCTATGCCGATAACATCGAGATCGGAACAGCGACCGTATTGGTCAAAGGACTGCATGAGTACAAAGGAACCCGGAAACTGACGTTTAAGATCACTGGCATTTCCATGACGAAGGTGAAAGCGGAGCCGGGATCCTTCGTATCGCAGGTGACCTACGAGCCGGGAAAAACGGAATATACACTGCCTGCATATGATGCTTCTTCACAGAAGGGTTACAGACTGAGCTACACCTACCAGAGCAAGGGCGCGGATGGGAAGAAGCAGTCCGTGACCGATATACTGGAAGAAGGACAGGATTTTGCAGTAAGCTACAGCGGCAATGATAAGGCGGGCAAGGCAACGATTCTTTTTACCGGCAAGGGAAAGTATACAGGCGTTCTCAAGAAAAACTTTACCATTGCAAAGAGTGCGATATTCGCGGATGCAGAGGCGCTTTCGATCGCATACGATCCGGATGTCGTATATTGTAAGAGCGGTGCAAAACCTTTTGTTACGGTGAAGGCAGGAGATGTCACGCTGACACAGGGCGTTGATTACACTGTAAAATATACCGCGAATACGAAGGCGTATGAGGACAGCTCATTTAAACAGAAGAATCCACCGACGATCATGATCACCGGAAAGGGCAATTACACCGGTGCGAAAAGGACGGTGCATTACACCATTTCGGCAAAGGATCTGACCGGTGTAACGGATATCGTTATGACTGCGGAGGATAAGGTCTACAACCAGAAAAAGCCAAAGGACTGCAGCACGAAGGTTGTGATCACGGACGGTGACGGAAAGGTATTGAAAGCCGGAACGGACTATGAGCGAAAGCTGAAATATTTCGTGGAGGATACGGAAGTATCTGGGGACACAGAGTTTCATGTCGGAGATACGGTGAAGGTGGCCACGTCCGGTAGAGGAAATTATACCGGAGAGATCAGTGCAAGTTTCCGTATCGTGCCGACCGCTCTTGGCAAGGCTGCCATTGTCATTAAGGATCAGGTCTATACAGGAAACGAGATCAGTCTTTCCGCGCAGGATTTCCAGACAGCAAGGATCGGAAACGCCAAAACCGGAACGAATCTGGTCTATGGAGAAGACTATGTCATCGTAGCAGGAAGCTATCGGAATGGTATCTGGAAAGGAACGGCAAGTGTCACGCTGCAGGGAATCGGTAACTACGGCGGAACGAAGGTCGTAAAGTTTAAGATCAAGGCAAAGCCTGTGGGGTGAGCGCCGGTGCTGTTTTATTTTACAACCTTTTCAAAGTGTGGTAGAATCAAGCCATGCCGATGAAGGATTACTAAAAGGCGGCATTTGAATAAAGACGGATTTTGTATTACGGAGAAAGGTATGGTCAGGTATGAGTCAGGAAAAATATGTGGCATATGTCTCCACCTATACGGTAGGACAGAAGGATAATTACGGAATCAGGATTTACGATGTGGATATGAAAAACGGCAGGATGACAGAGAAGAATCAGGTGGAGATCACCAACTCCTCCTATATCTCGATCTCACATAATGGAAAGTATCTGTACTCTATCACTGATTTCGGGGTGGAAGCGTACCGGATCCTTCCGACCGGAGATCTGGAGGTCATCAACGAGGGAAGCATCAACGGTATGCGGGGATGTTACATCTCTACCGATTATGAGGGAAAGTTCCTTTTCGTAGGGGGATATCACGACGGAAAGATCACCGTGCTGCGGCTTCGTGAGGACGGCGGCGTGGGTGAGATCACAGACGAGATTTACCACAAGGGACTTGGCAGCATTGCCGAGCGGAACTTCCGGCCGCATGTGAACTGTGTCAAGATGACCAGGGACAACAAGTATCTGTGCGCGGCGGATCTGGGGCTGGATCACATCAGTGTGTACCGGCTGGATCATACTACCGGCAAGCTGAAGCTGATCGATATGATACGAAGCGAGCAGGAATCTGCACCGCGCCATATCAAGTTTTCCAAGGACGGGCACGTTCTGTATATCGTGCACGAATTAAAGAATTATATTGACGTCTACACTTACCAGGAGGTTTCCGGAAATCCGGAGTTTGAGAAGATCCAGACGATCTCAACGCTGAATGATTATCATGCGGGCGGTTCGGCGGCAAGCGCGCTGAACATATCCGATGACTTTAAATATCTGGTAAGCTCGAACGCCGGGGACAACAGCGCGGTGGTTTACAGCATTGATCAGAAGACGGGAATGCTTGATAAGATCCTGTGCCTGCCGGTCAGCGGAGACTATCCGAAGGATGTGAGCCTTTTCCCGGATAACAGGCATCTGGTCTCGCTCAACCATGAGTCGAACACGATGACATTTTTCACGGTGGATCTCAAGAACGGACTGTTGGTCATGAACGGCAAAGAGATCGAAGTAGACCAGCCAAACTGCATTATTTTCCATAAACTGTCAGAATAGTCAGTTATCCTCCTGCATATATATGTATCAGCATATGTAGGAGGATTTTTTATGGACTTTTTGCAGAGTAGTACATATGACTTGTATAAAGATATACAGATCCGAACCGGCGGGGAGATCTATCTGGGCGTCGTAGGTCCGGTCCGCACCGGAAAATCTACTTTTATCAAGCGCTTTATGAATCTGCTGGTACTTCCTTTTATGGAAGATGAGCACGAAAAAGAGCGCGCGCAGGACGAAATGCCGCAGAGCGCAGGCGGCAAGACCATCACGACTACGGAACCGAAGTTCATTCCGAAGGAGGCAGCGCACATAAGGCTTGGCAGCGACATCGATGTGGATGTGCGTCTGATCGACTGTGTCGGCTATATGGTGGACGGGGCGAGCGGACATCTGGAGGAGCAGGAGGAGCGCATGGTCAAAACGCCCTGGTCTGTGGAGGAGATCCCTTTTACCAAGGCGGCGGAGATCGGAACGCGCAAGGTGATCCGGGATCACTCGACGATCGGGATCGTGGTAACCTGCGACGGGAGCTTCGGGGAGCTACCCAGAGAGAGTTTTCTGGAGGCCGAGGAGCGCACGATCCGGGAACTCAAGGAGCTTGGCAAGCCGTTTCTGGTGCTGCTCAACTCGGCGAAGCCCTATGCGGACGAGACAAGAGCGCTCGCCGATGAGATCAGCGATAAGTATCAGGTGACGGTCATGCCTGTCAACTGCGAGCAGCTGAAGCGGGAGGACATCAATCACATCATGGAGAACGTGCTCTATGAGTTCCCGCTGACGATGATCGAGTTCTATATGCCTAAATGGGTAGAGATGCTTCCGTGCGAGCACAAGGTCAAGCAGGATCTGATCCTCCAGATCAAACAGCTGATGAACCGGCTCAATCATATCCGTGATATCTCGGGAGGCGGTCTGCAGCTCGAGAGCGAATATATCAGGAAGTGCAAGCTGGACGGGATCAGTATGTCCGACGGCTGCGTCCGCGTGGTGCTCGATGTGGATGACCGCTACTATTATGAGATGCTCAGCGATCTGGTCGGAGAAAATATCGAGAGTGAGTATCAGCTTCTTTCGACACTGCGCGACATGGCGCGGATGAAAAAGGAGTACACCAAGGTGCTGCACGCCATGGAGGCGGTGCGGTATAAGGGCTATGGCGTTGTGATGCCGGACCGCGAGGAGATCGTGCTCGCCAAACCGGAGCTGATAAAACAGGGAAATAAATTCGGGGTAAAGATCAAGGCAGAAAGCCCAAGCATCCATCTGATCAAGGCGACGATCGAGACGGAGATCTCTCCGATCGTGGGGACGGAGGAGCAGGCGCAGGATCTGATCCGTTATATCTCGGATACCGGGACGAACGAGGAGGGGATCTGGGAGACGAACATATTCGGCAAGACGGTGGAACAGCTTGTAAACGACGGCATTACCGGTAAGATCTCCATGATCAACGAGGAGAGCCAGATCAAGCTGCAGGAGACGATGCAGAAGATCGTCAACGACTTGAACGGCGGTATGGTCTGCATTATCATCTGATATGCGGCGGCTGCCTGCGGAGGCGTCGCGGCAGAGATGGTTTTGCTAGGAAAAAAACGGAAAATATGATACAATCGTAACAGGCGCACAGAATAAACAGATGGTTTGCAGACAGACCCTTGTTTTTCTGGCGCCGTTAGCGATATCCACATTTCTAAGAAAGAAACGGAGGACAAACCTATGAATCCAGTATACGAAAAATTATTGAACTGCTACAAATGCTATAAAGAGAAGATTGACTTCGAGCCGAAGGTTGCCGTAGTGCTTGGCTCAGGACTTGGCAATTTTGCAAAGACGGTAGATGTGCGGGCGGAGCTTCCCTACAGCGAGATCGAAGGCTTTCCGGTATCTACGGTTCCGGGACATGCCGGGAAATTTATCTTTGGTTATATCCACGAGGTGCCGGTCGTGCTGATGCAGGGCCGTGTCCACTTCTACGAGGGGTATCCGATCACCGATGTGGTGCTTCCGGCAAGGCTGATGAAGCTGATGGGGGCAAAGATCCTGTTCCTCACCAACGCGGCGGGCGGTATCGATCCTTCCTTCCACGCGGGGGCGCTGATGCTGATCCGGGATCACATTTCCTGTTTCGCACCGAATCCGCTTATCGGGGCCAATATCGAAGAACTCGGCACAAGATTCCCGGATATGTCGCACGTATATGACGAGGATCTTCAGGACATTATCAGAGGGTGTGCAAAAGAGAACGACATTGAATTGTTTGAGGGCGTGTACGCGCAGCTCACCGGTCCGTCCTTCGAGTCTCCTGCGGAGATCAGGATGCTTCATACGCTTGGTGCAAACGCGGTTGGAATGAGCACGGTGGTAGAGGCGATCGCCGCAAACCATATGGGTATGAAGATCTGCGGAATATCCTGTATCAGCAATCTTGCCGCAGGGATGAGCAGTTCGCCGCTGAACCACGAGGAAGTACAGGCGGCGGCTGACGCGGTAGCACCGAAATTTGAAAAGCTGCTGGCAGAGTCTGTCGGAAAGTTCAAACCGTTTATCTGACACGGAAGACCGGATGCTGAAGGAAGGGGTTCGTGTGCGCAAAAAGCGTGCACAGAAATGAGGATTTATATGGGAGAAAAAAACACAGAGCCGCTGACGCGGGAACAGATACGGGATCTGATCCGTCAGGCGATAGAAGCGCGTAAGATGGCATATACGCCGTATTCACATTATGATGTGGGCGCGGCGCTGCTTGCGGCGGACGGCTGCGTTTACTGTGGATGCAATATTGAAAATGCAGCATATACGCCGACCAACTGCGCAGAGCGCACGGCTTTTTTTAAGGCGGTCAGCGAAGGCTGCCTTGCCTTCCGGGCGATAGCCGTTGTCGGAAGTCCGAAGGGAGAGGCAATCACACAGTACGGCTTTCCCTGCGGGGTCTGCCGTCAGGTCATGATGGAATTCTGCGATCCGGATTCCTTTGAGGTGATCGTTGCCCTTTCGCCTGACGAATACCGCCGTTATCTGCTGCGGGAGATCCTGCCGGAGGGATTTGGTCCGGTCAATCTGCAAAAATAAGGATACAGCCCGTAAAAGCAGAGACATAATTACGATAAAGGGCTGTGTGGAGGAACCTATGAATATCAGATTTTATAATGCAAGGATACTGACGATGGAAAACAGCGAACTCCTGATGGGTGAGCTGTGGGTGCAGAATGAAAGGATCCTTTATGTCGGGGATGGCTCCGACACGGACGAGGTCTATGCGGGACTGGAGCTTTCCAGTATCATCTGGGACCGGGAGATCGACTGTGAGGGAAATCTGCTGATGCCCGGATTTAAGGATGCGCACACCCATTCCGGGATGACGCTGCTCCGTTCCTATGCGGATGATCTGCCGCTGCAGGACTGGCTGAACAAGCAGGTGTTTCCGGTGGAGGCAAAGCTCGATGGAGAGAAGATCTATCATTTGACGCAGCTTGCCATTCTGGAATACCTGACCAGCGGGATCACGGCGATCTTCGATATGTATCTGACGCCGCAGACCGTGGCGCGCGCCTGCTCGGATATGGGGATGCGGTGCGTCCAGGTGGGAGCGCTGAACAATTTCAGCCAGTCCCTTGAGCTGGTGGAAGAGATGTATCAGAAGCTGAACGGGAACGATCCGCTGCTCAGCTATGTGATCGGTTTTCATGCAGAGTATACCTGTTCCAGAGAACTGCTGGAGGGGATCGCTGCGCTTGCCCACAAGTATCAGGCGCCGGTGTACACGCATCTGGCAGAAACGCAGACGGAGGTTTCGGAGTGCAAGGGACGCTACGGCGTCACCCCGGCTGTCCTGCTCGATCAGATGGGGATCTTCGACTTTGGAGGAGGCGGCTATCACTGTGTCCATATGACAGAAGAGGACATGGATGTCTTTGCGAAGCATCATCTGAGCGTTGTCACGAATCCGGGTTCGAACACGAAGCTGGCGAGCGGCATTGCGCCAATCTCAGAGTACCTGAAACGTGGCATCAATGTAGCGATCGGAACAGACGGTCCGGCAAGCAATAACTGTCTGGATATGTTCCGGGAAATGTTCCTGGTGACCGGTCTTGCCAAGCTGCGGGAGAGTGACGCCTCGGCGGTGGACGCTCTGGAAGTGCTGAAGATGGCGACCGTCAACGGCTCGAAGGCGATGTTTCTCCCGGAGACAGATACGCTCGGCAGAGGAAAGCTGGCAGACATCATTCTTCTGGATCTGCATCAGCCCAATATGCAGCCGATCAACAACATTCCGAAGAATATCGTGTACAGCGGCAGCAAGCAGAACGTGAAAATGACGATGATCCATGGAAAGATCCTCTATGAAAACGGTCGTTTTGCGGCTCCGATCGACGCGGAGCAAATATATAGAAAGGCAAACGAGATAATCGACAGTCTCAGATAACGATGGAATATCTTATTTTAGCAATTGCGATGGCACTGCTGGTAGTGCTTTTGATGGGAAAGGAATATCTGAACAGCCTTTCCTTCCAGAAAAAGATCCTGGAAAAGATGTATCAGAACTACGGAAGCCTGCCGACAAGAAATTACGGGGTGGAAGAGCTGGATCACATCTGTTGTTATTATGAAAAGCACCGGAAGGAGCACATGATCGACGACATCACGTGGAACGACCTGAATATGGACAGCATCTACCAGATTATGAACAGCTCCTGCAGCGCCGCCGGTGACGAATACTTATATTACCGGCTCAGGACGCCGCTTTACGACAAACAGGAGCTGGAGGAGGAAGAGCGGCAGATCCGGTATTTTGCAGAGCATGAGAAGGAGCGTCAGGCGGTGCAGCAGGAGCTGTGGAAGATGGGACGCAGCGGCAAACATTCGATCTACGAGTATCTGGAGAATCTGGATACGCTCGGCGTGCGTACCAATACGAAGTATTACCTGTTTGACCTGCTTGTGCTGGCAGGAATTGGAATCATGTTTTTCTCCCTTCCGGTCGGCATCGTGTTCTTTCTGGCGGTAAGCTGTCATAACGTGGTCAACTACTATAAGGAATACAAGGAAGTGGAGCCGTATGTCACCAGCTTCTACTACATCCGGCGGATGCTGGACGGAGCGGAGCAGATCGGCAAGCTGCCTCTTGACGACTTCGGAGAGCAGAAGAATCGGCTGAAGGAGTGCTGCCGGGCACTGCGCGCCTTTGCGAGAAACTCGAATCTCGTCATTTCGATAGAGAAGGGATCGGGCAACCCGCTCAGCGTTGTGATCGACTACCTGCGGATGTTTCTGTATCTGGATCTGATCCAGTTTAACCGCACGTTATCCGAGCTGAGAAGCCATCTGACAGAGGTGGACGAGCTTGTGACGATCACTGGACAGATGGAGACGGCGATCGTGATCGGATCGTACCGCGCGTATCTCGGGGATGGCTGGTGTGTGCCGGAGTTTGTGACAGAAAATTCGAAAAAGGCGTTTTTGCAGATCAGGGATGCGGTGCATCCGCTTCTTACCGATCCGGTCGCCAATTCCATCAATGCGCAAAAGAGCGTTTTGCTCACCGGCTCGAACGCATCCGGTAAATCCACGTTTTTGCGGACGGTCGGCGTCTGTGCCCTGCTTGCGCAGACGATCCACACCTGTCCGGCAAAAGAGTATCGTGCGCCCTTGTTTTATATCTATTCTTCCATGTCCCTGAAGGACGATGTGCAGAGCGGCAACAGCTATTATATGGCAGAGGTGAAGTCGATCAAGCGGATCCTGGATCAGGTGCAGGAGGCCGAAAAAGAGCAGATGAAGGTGCTGTGCTTTGTCGACGAGGTGCTCCGGGGAACGAACACGGTAGAACGGATCTCTGCGTCCACGCAGATCCTGCGGATGCTGGCAAGGGAGAGTGTGGTCTGCTTTGCAGCAACACATGACGGAGAGCTGACGCAGCTGTTGCAGTCGGTATACGACAATTATCACTTTGAAGAAAAGATGGAGCAGGACGATATTCTTTTTCCCTATCAGCTGATCAAGGGTCCGGCAACCACCAGAAATGCGATCGCACTGCTGCGGATCCTGGGGTATGATCCGGAGATCGTATCACAGGCAGAAGAGATGGCGAAGCGGTTTCTGGACAGTGGAGAGTGGAGTGTATCCTGACTCGTCAGGGAGCAGAAAGAGAAAGACAGTGGAAAGGATCCAGAAAGATGATGAAGGTTACGATCTATACAGACGGAGCAGCAAGGGGAAACCCGGAAGGCCCCGGAGGCTACGGGGTAGTGATGCAGTATGTCGATCCCAAGGGAACGCTGCATGAGCGGGAGTATTCCGCCGGCTACAAAAAGACCACCAACAACCGGATGGAGTTGCTTGCGGCGATCATCGGTCTGGAGGCGCTTACAAAACCCTGTGAGGTTTTGCTTGTCTCCGATTCCAAATATCTGACAGACGCTTTTAACCAGCACTGGATCGAGGGCTGGCTGCGCAACGGCTGGAAAACAGCGGGGAAGAAGCCGGTCAAGAATGTGGATCTGTGGGAAAGGCTGCTGGCGGCCAAGCGGATCCATCAGGTGACTTTCCAGTGGGTAAAGGGACACGACGGGCATCCGGAGAACGAGCGGTGCGACAGGCTGGCGACGACTGCGGCAGATGGAACAGACTTACTTGACGATACCATCTAAATGGTGTTATGATAGAGAAACAAAGAGAAAAGAAGGTAATGCAGATGACGAATTTGATTTTATTTTTAAATGCTTTTCTGTCCTATTTATTTCTGTTTTTGTTTATCGTAGCGTTGATCATCGTTGCCTGCTTTATTGGCATTAAATGGAGAAAGAGCAAGGATGCAAAGGCAGCGCTTGCGGATTCCGGGGAAACGGTGCAGACCGCGGCAGAGGATACCAGATCCTAAGCACTCCGGAAATTGTTATGAGTAGGAAAAGTTGAATAAGTGAAAAGATAAGTAACGCAAAAAGGTGTTCGGCAGGAACACCTTTTTGCGTATGCGAAACAGGGAGCCGGATATGCCGAGATCAGCAAATCAAAAATTGAAATTACTCTATTTGATAAAGATCCTGACGGAGCAGACAGACAGCGAGCACTGTCTTGGAGCGCAGGAGCTGTGCGATGCGCTTGCCGGCTACGGGATCAAGGCGGAGCGGAAAAGCATTTACGATGATATCGCCCAGCTCACAGAATTCGGCTATCCGATCGAACTGGTGAAGGCGAGAGCCGGCGGAGGCTATTACCTTGCGTCAAGGGAATTTGAGCTGGCAGAGCTGAAGCTCCTGGTGGAGACGGTGCAGGCGTCGCGCTTTATCACCTTGAAGAAATCCCGGGAGCTGATCTCCAAGCTGGAGAAGTTCGCCTCAAGATCGGAGGCGGGACAGCTGCAGCGGCAGGTCTTTGTCGCAAACCGGATCAAGACGGCAAACGAGAGTATTTATTATATCGTGGACGACATCCACAAGGCTATGCAGGATAATGAGCAGATCTCGTTCCACTATCTGGAGTGGAATCTGCAAAAGGAGCTGGTCCCGCGCCATGGGGGAAGGATCTATGAGGTGAGCCCGTGGGCGCTGACCTGCAAGGACGAGTATTATTATCTGATCGCCCATGACAGCGCAGAGGATAAGATCAAGCATTTCCGGGTGGACAAGCTGGGCGATATCGCCATCCTGCACGGCGTAAAACGGGCAGGCAGCGCGTTGTTTGAGAGCTTTGATATCGCAGCCTACGCCAACCAGACCTTTGGCATGTATGGCGGACAGGAAGAGGTCGTCACGCTGGAATTTGAGAATCGTCTGATCGGTGTGGTGATCGACCGGTTTGGCAAAGAAGTCTCTGTCAGACCGATGGAAAACGGGCGGTTCCGCGTCCGTGTCAAAATCGCGGTGAGCGGACAGTTTTACGGCTGGCTTACCGGTCTTGGCAGTGGTGCAGGAATTCTTGCACCGCAGAACGTTGCAGAAGATTATTCCCGATATCTGGCGGATATCCTTGACCGGTATCGGATAAAAGAAGAGGAGGCATGAAAAATGAAGTTACAGTTTGCAGAGAGAATGAAAGATTTTGAAGAAGGTATTTTCCAGGTGCTGAATGAAAAGAAGGAGGAGGCACAGAAACAGGGTAAGACGATATATAACCTGTCCGTTGGCACACCGGATTTTCCTCCGGCAGAGCATGTGGTGAAGGCGGTCGTGGAAGCGGCGGCAAAGCCGGAGAACTTCAAGTATGCGCTGATCGATATCCCGGAGCTTATCGACGCGGTTCAGAAGCGTTATGAGGCGAGATATCAGGTGAAGCTGGAAGAGAACGAGATCATGTCCGTCTACGGCTCCCAGGAGGGCATTGCACATATCTGCCTTTCGCTGTGCGATCCGGGCGACATCGTTCTGGTTCCGAATCCCGGCTATCCGATCTTCGGTATTGGACCTTCCCTTGCCGGCGCAAAGATCGTGACGTACGATCTGACGCAGGAGAACAACTACCTTCCGGATCTGGACTCCATTGATGAAGCAATTCTTGCAAAAACAAAGTGTATGATCGTTTCCTACCCGCTCAATCCGGTCTGTAAGACGGCGCCCGACTCTTTTTATGAGAAGCTGATCCCGTGGGCGAAGGAGCATGAGATCATCATCATCCACGACAATGCGTACTCTGACATTATCTATGACGGAAGAGTCGGAAAGTCCATCCTGCGGATTCCTGGGGCGAGGGAGATCGCGGTTGAATTTTACTCGCTTTCCAAGTCCTACAACTATACCGGCGCACGCGTCAGCTTTCTGGTCGGCAACGCGGCGATCGTGGCAAACTTCAAAAAGCTGCGTTCCCAGATCGACTATGGTACCTTCCTTCCGGTACAGTACGGTGCGGTTGCTGCCCTGACAGGCTCCGACGAAGGTGTCAAGGCACAGTGCGCTGAATACCAGAAGCGCAGGGATGCGCTCTGCGGCGGTCTGCGCAGGATCGGCTGGCCTATCGAGGACAGCGAGGGCAGTATGTTCGCGTGGGCTAAGATTCCGGCAGGCTATACCGATGATGTTGCGTTTGTCATGGAACTTTTGGACAAGACCGGTGTGATCTGTACGCCGGGAAGCAGCTTCGGAAGTCTGGGAAAAGGTTATGTGCGGTTCGCGCTTACCCTTCCGGTTGAAGTGATCGAAGAGGCGATCGAAAAAATTGCGACGTCCGGAATGATCCGCAAATAAAGAACTTACAAAAAGTGCCGTTCCTTTTTGGCACTTTTGATGAGCCAGTTAGCATTGACATAAAATGTCCCATAATTTATACTATTCCTAAACCACAAAATATAGTATTATTATGTCAACCGACACTAGATTTTGTATCTGACTAGAGACGAAAAACAGCCGGAATTGACAGCGCAAGGCATTACGGAGGGGAAGAAATGAGCAGCAGACACGAAGCTGAGAATGGGACAGCACAGGACTTTGGCTCGGAATACAAGCCGGACCGGGTTGTCAAGGTCATCAAGAAGGACGGAAGCCTGGAGGCTTTTAACGTACAGAAGGTTATTGACGCGGTAGGCAAAAGCGCCTACCGTGCTTTAACGAAATTCACAGAAGAAGAGAAACGTCATATCTGCCAGACCGTTGTTGATAAAGTCAACGACATTGGGGAGAATCAGATCCCGATCCAGATCATGCACAACATTGTGGAGAGTGCACTGGAGGATGTCAAGCCGATCGTAGCGAAGAGCTATCGCGATTACCGCAATTACAAACAGGATTTTGTCAGGATGATGGATGATGTATACAAGAAGAGCCAGTCCATCATGTACATTGGTGACAAGGAGAACGCTAATACGGACAGCGCGCTCGTTTCCACCAAGAGAAGTCTTATTTTTAACCAGTTTAATAAAGAGCTTTACCAGAAATTTTTTATGACGACAGAGGAGATACAGGCATGCCGTGACGGCTATCTGTATGTGCATGATATGTCCGCCCGCAGGGATACGATGAACTGCTGCCTTTTTAACGTGGCAGAGGTTTTGAGCGGCGGATTCGAGATGGGAAATATCTGGTATAACGAGCCCAAAACGCTGGACGTTGCCTTTGACGTCATCGGCGACATTGTGCTGAGCGCGGCAAGCCAGCAGTACGGCGGCTTCACGGTGCCGGAGGTGGACAAGATCCTTGAACCGTACGCCGAGAAGTCCTATCAGCGCGATATTGAAAAGTACCTGCGTCTGGGAATTGACCCGGAAACGGCAGAGTCTGAGGCGCTTGCAGATGTCCGCAAGGAATTTGAGCAGGGCTTCCAGGGCTGGGAGTACAAGTTCAATACGGTGGCAAGCAGCCGGGGAGACTATCCGTTCATCACGGTGACAGCAGGTATCGGTACGGGACGCTTTGCAAAGATGGCGACGATCATCATGCTGAATGTGCGCAGAAAAGGACAGGGAAAGAAAGAACACAAAAAGCCGGTGCTTTTCCCGAAGATCGTATTCCTCTATGACGAGAATCTCCACGGTCCGGGAAAAGAACTGGAGGATGTGTTCGAGGCGGGCGTGAAGTGCTCTGCCAAGACGATGTATCCGGACTGGCTCAGCCTGACCGGAAAAGGTTATATCGCCAGTATGTATAAGCAGTACGGGAAGGTCATCTCCCCGATGGGATGCCGGGCATTTCTCTCACCGTGGTATGAGAGAGGCGGTATGCACCCGGCAGACGAAGCGGATGTGCCTGTGTTTGTCGGAAGGTTCAATATCGGCGTAGTATCGCTGCATCTGCCGATGATCCTTGCCAAGTCCCGCCAGGAGAGCAAGGATTTCTACGAGGTGCTGGATTACTATCTGAATCTGATCCGACAGCTCCATATCAGAACCTACGCTTATCTGGGCGAGATGCGCGCTTCGACGAACCCGCTGGCATATTGCGAGGGCGGTTTCCTTGGCGGTCATCTCCAGCTTCACGACAAGATCAAGCCGATCCTGAAAACAGCGACGGCCAGCTTCGGGATCACGGCGTTTAACGAACTGCAGGAGCTTTACAACGGAAAGTCGCTTGTGGAAGACGGCGCTTTTGCGCTGGAGGTTTTGGAGCATATTAACAATAAAATAGCTGAATTTAAAGAGGAAGACGGAAATCTGTATGCCATCTACGGCACGCCTGCCGAGAATCTTTGCGGTTTGCAGGTAAAACAGTTCCGTGCAAAATATGGGATCATTGAAGGCGTCTCCGATAAGGAGTACGTTTCCAACAGTTTCCATTGTCATGTGACAGAAGACATTACCCCTATCCAGAAGCAGGATCTGGAATACCGTTTCTGGGAGCTTGCAAACGGCGGCAAGATCCAGTATGTCAAGTACCCGATCGACTACAATCTGGAGGCGATCAAGACGCTGATCCGCCGTGCGATGGATATGGGATTTTATGAGGGAGTAAACCTTTCCCTTGCCTATTGTGACGACTGCGGTCATCAGGAGCTGGAGATGGATGTCTGCCCCGTGTGCGGCAGCCGGAATCTGACCAAGATCGACCGGATGAACGGTTATCTTGCCTATTCGCGCGTGCATGGAGACACCAGACTCAGTGACGCCAAGATGGCGGAGATCGCAGAGAGAAAAAGTATGTAGAAGTATTGACAGATACAATAGGGGGAAACTATGAGATATCATAATATAACCAAAGACGATATGCTCAACGGCGATGGCCTGCGGGTCGTATTGTGGGTGGCTGGCTGTTCACATTGCTGCAAGGAATGTCAGAATCCGATCACCTGGGATCCGGACGGTGGGATTTTGTTTGATGAAGCGGCGAAGGAAGAGCTCTTCGAACAGCTTGAAAAGCCTTATATCAGCGGGATCACCTTTTCCGGCGGAGATCCGTTCCATGCGGCAAACCGGCTGGAGGTGCGCAACCTGATGCAGGAGATCAAAGCGAAATATCCGGACAAGACCATCTGGCTCTACACAGGCGATTCCTGGGAGAACATTCTCCACTACCCGGCAATGCAGTATGTGGATGTTCTGGTGGATGGCGAATTTAAGGTGGATCTGAAAGATTCCAAGCTCCTGTGGAAGGGAAGCAGCAACCAGCGTGTCATCGATGTGAAAAAGAGCCTGCGGCAGACGGATCCTTCCGTTCCGGTCCTGCACTGCGGAGACTACGCCTGACCGGTATGTGAAAAGAAAAGAGAGGACAGCAAAAGAAACGGCTATGGAAACGATACGCATTAAATATTTTACAGACAAAATAGAGAAACTGACTTATATCGATGGAAAATCAGACTGGATCGACCTTCGGGCGGCGGAGGAGATCGAGATGAAAGCGGGCGAATTCCGTTTGATCCCGCTGGGAGTTGCCATGGAACTGCCTGCCGGATACGAGGCGCACGTAGTCCCGAGAAGCTCAACCTTCAAAAATTACGGGATCATCCAGACCAACCATCAGGGGGTGATCGACGGTTCTTACTGCGGGGACAACGACCAGTGGTTTATGCCTGCCTACGCGCTCAGAGATACCCAGATCCATGTAAACGACCGGATCTGCCAGTTCCGCATTGTGGAAAATCAGCCGAAGATCGTCTTTGACGAGGTGGCGCATCTGGATCACGATGACCGGGGCGGACACGGAAGTACCGGGAAACAGTAAATCATACGCATAAGGAAACTCCCTGACGAGCATACTATCTAAAACAATGGTGTGTTCGGAAGGGAGTTTTTTATGTTGAACGAGCAGAATAGTACGCTTAGGATGAGTACGGATCTGGAACAGAATATGGAGTATATCCGGGAGAGGATGTGTCCGGACAGCAGTTTTGACGTTGTGTATCGTGTGATAGAGGTGGGAGGGCGGAAAGCCTGCATCTACTTTATCGACGGCTTTTGCAAAGACGAACTGATGGAAAAGATGCTCCAGTATTTTCTGGATATGAAAAACGAGGACATGCCGCAGAGTGCGTATGAGATGGCAAAGTCGTCCGTGCCTTATGTGGAAGTCGATCTCAAGGATCAGTGGGAGGATATCTTTTACAACATCCTGTCCGGGGTGTTTGCCCTTTTTATCGATGGGTACGACCGCTGTATCCTGATCGATTCCAGAACCTATCCGGCAAGAGGGGTTGATGAGCCGGATAAGGACAAGACTCTGCGCGGTTCCAAGGATGGGTTTGTGGAAACCGTTGTTTTCAATACCGCACTGATCCGAAGGCGTATCCGCAGCACGCAGCTTCGTATGGAGATGCTGAACGTCGGCAAGAGCTCCAGGACCGATATCGTTCTGTGCTATATGGATGAGAGAGTGGATAAGACGTTTTTGGACAAGATCCGCAAGAGGATCTCAGAGATCCAGGTAGACGCCCTTACCATGAATCAGGAAAGTCTGGCAGAATGTCTGTATCAGCGCAAATGGTTTAATCCATTTCCAAAATTCAAATTTACAGAGCGCCCGGATGTGGCGGCTGCGCAGGTTCTGGAAGGAGATATCGTCATTCTGGTCGACAATTCCCCCTCGGCGATGATCATTCCGACCTCGATCTTTGATATTATCGATGAGGCGGACGACTATTATTTTCCGCCAGTAACCGGCACGTACCTGCGTCTCACCCGCTTTATCATTGCGATCCTCACGTATGTGATGACGCCCACCTTTTTACTTTTGATGCAGAATCCGGAATGGGTGCCGGAATCGTTCCAGTTTATCATGCTCAAGGATCCGTCCAACATCCCGCTGGTCGCCCAGTTTCTGATCCTGGAGCTCGCTATTGATGGTCTGAAGCTGGCGGCGGTCAATACGCCGAATATGCTCAGCACGCCGCTGAGTGTGATGGCGGCGCTGGTGCTGGGAGAGTTTTCGGTGAACAGTGGGTGGTTTAACAGTGAAGTGATGCTTTATATGGCGTTTGTCGCACTGGCGAACTATACCCAGCAGAATTACGAGCTAGGCTATGCGCTGAAATTCATGCGGATCATCAATCTGATCCTTACCGCCCTGTTTGGCGTCTGGGGATATATCGGCGCGATCGTCTTTTTCATTCTGTCGATCGTGAACAACAAAACGCTTTCGGACAAAAGCTATATCTATCCGCTTCTTCCGTTTAATTTCAGGCAGCTTGCCAAGAGACTGTTCCGGCTCCGGTTGCCGGAAGCGAAAAAATGATATGCGCTGTCCGGGAAGTATGGTATGCTGATAGCAGGGGATATCCGTGAGGCGATGTGCCTGTGTGAAAGAAGAACCCGGAAAGGAACGCTCTACAGACGATGAAGATCAAGACAACAAGAACAGACTATAAAACCGCTCTTTCCATGGCAGAAAACTGGCACAGATCGCCGGTAAGGCCCAATTTTCTGCTTCGGAAAGTGATGACATATGCGTCGGCGGGAGAACTTCGAAAGACGCATTTTCAGGCAAGACGGATCGGAATGGAGCGTTTGCAGACGAATGAACCATGTCTGATCCTTATGAATCATTCCAGCTTTATCGATCTGAAGATAGCTGCGACGGTGTTTGCAGACAGACCATTCAATATCGTATGCACATCCGATGGCTTTGTCGGCAAAAGTTTTCTGATGAGACATCTCGGCTGTATTCCAACCAACAAATTCATCACAGATCTGGTTCTCGTAAAGGATATGATCTACGCTTTACATACACTGCGAAATTCTGTTTTGCTCTATCCGGAGGCAAGCTACAGCTTTGACGGGACGGCAACGCCCCTTCCGGCAAGCCTTGGAAAGTGCATCAAGCTGCTGAAGGTTCCGGTTGTCATGGTTCGGACCTACGGCGCTTTTTTGAGAGATCCTCTTTATAATAATCTTCAGCCGCGGCAGGTGGATGTGTCGGCGGATATTGAGTACATCCTTTCGCCGGAAGAGATCGGACAAAAGAGTGTGAAGGAGATCAACGAAATTGTAAGAAATCAGTTTTCTTTTGACAATTTCAGATGGCAGCAAACAAATAAGATTTCGGTGAAAGAGTCTTTTCGGGCGGACGATCTGAACCGGGTATTATATAAGTGTCCTGAATGTTTAAAAGAGGGACAGATGCGGGGAAAGGGCGTGCATCTGACCTGTCTTTCCTGTCAGAAGGAATATGAGCTTACGGAGGATGGCTATCTGAAGGCGGTTGCCGGAAATACAAAATACAGCCATATTCCGGACTGGTATCAGTGGGAGAGAGAATGCGTGAGACAGGAGCTTGCACAGGGAAGCTATCAGATGGAATGTGAGGTTGAGATCGGGGTGATGGTCAATCTGAAATCTATTTATCTGGTGGGAAAGGGCGTTTTACGGCATGATGAGAATGGTTTTGAGCTGACGGGGTGCGACGGCGCACTGCACTATCAGCAGAAACCGTCCGAATCCTACAGTTTGTATGCGGACTATTACTGGTATGAGCTGGGAGATGTAATCTGTATCGGGAATTCAAGGATTTTGTATTACTGTTTTCCGAAAGGGGATACGGTCCCGGTAGCCAAGGCGAGACTGGCGGCAGAAGAGATGTATAAGCGGAGGGCGCATGAGTTATAGAAAGATAGATCTTGGAACCTTTCCGAGAAGAGAGCATTTTCAGTATTTTCTGACGATGGCAAACCCTTATGTCGGAGTTACGGTTGTCTTATTGGCATTTGTGACATTAAAAGTGTAGTGCGTTTGTCTTTATGGGAATGTTTTTGCCGTCTGTTATGAAAGCTGCACGTGATTTGGAAAATGGGGATTATTTTAGGACACAGTCAGTGATGGTATTCCTATTAATGATGGTATTGTGCTATTTGGTGATTGTGATCGCAAAGAATCTGATATTGGCCAGAAAAAAGTTTTTATAGGATTGTATGATTTACAACGCCGGTTTGCAGTAACATAGCCCTTGGGAGAGCTAATATCAAACCACCAGCTGAACTGGTGGTTTGATGACTTGGTATATGCGCATTCATTATTTACTACAATCAAATCCTGGATTGAAAGCATAGAAATTCTTGGAATTAAGCTTATCCTGTACGATACGGAGGGCTTCACCGAAACGCTGATAATGCACGATCTCTCGTTCGCGAAGAAACCGGATCGGTTCGCAGACATCGTGATCGTGGATCAGGCGAAGGATATTGTCATAGGTGGAACGTGCCTTCTGCTCAGCCGCCATATTTTCGTGCAGATCCGTGATGATATCGCCCTTACTCTGAAATTCGCAGGAGTTAAATGGGATGCCGCCTGCTGCCTGCGGCCAGATCCCCACCGTATGATCGACATAGTAATTCTGGAATCCACTGTTTTCAATTTCTTCCATCGAAAGATTTTTCGTCAGCTGATGAACGATTGTTGCAACCATTTCGAGATGCGCAAGTTCTTCGGTGCCGATGTCCGTAAGAATAGCGGAAACTTCCCGGTAGGGAGACGCATATCGCTGGGACAGATAGCGCATGGATGCGCCCATTTCACCGTCCGGACCGCCGTACTGGCTGATGATGACCTGCGCCAGTTTAGCGTTGGATTCTTTGATGTTTACAGGGAACTGTAGTCTTTTTTCATAATTCCACATTATCTGCATCCTCCTTCCCACGGCATGGGGGTAAGCGCCCATTTCCAGTCATTGCAGTTAGAAGTGTCCGCACCGGAAAGCGTAAGCGGGGTAAAGCGTGTGGAGTATTCCCGCTTCGCCTGATTGTTCAGCCGGTTGTAGTGATTGAAATACTCAATGGCATTTCGATCGGTGGGATGCGTATCAAGATATTCAGCAAGTTCTACTACGATAAAATCCAGGATGGATATGTCGTGCAGAAGTTTTTCCTGTTCGTTTGAAAAATGATCGTTCATTGTTTACAGCATCTCCTTCCCGTAAAAGGTTTATCCAGTTCCGGAAATATGGTTCCAATCTGAAAGGCATCTTCCAGATTCTCATTGATCCCCTTAAAATGCTGCCAGGGTACATACGCCATGGCGATCGGGAAGCGGTCGCAGTTTTCTTTGAATGCAAAATCCTGCATGTTTCTCCTCCAATTTGGTGTTTTCTATATTTTATGCGTTCTGTCGATGTTCGTGTTGGCATTACTCATGGAATTCCGGCTGCCTGATAGAATGGCAGAGGATTTCTATGCATATTTTTTGCGGTATAAATGATAAGGATAATTGCATTGACAAATAGAGTCATAAACTCTAAAATGAGATAGAATTACAAACTCTAAGACATATTGGAGTAAGCATATATGGGAAGCAGATGAAAAATAAATCCAGGAAAAAGGAAACAGGATCATGATCAGTAAGACTTTATTGACAGGGTATCTTATATGGGGATTATTCATTGCGGTTCTGTTTTGTCTGAGGCCAGAATCGAAGCTGCATAAGGGTACATTGGAAACTGCCATGGGATTGTCTCCGTCTTATAACGGGGAGATACCGGATTATACAGACCAGTATGAGCATATCTGCATGGTAAAAAGATGACGTTCCGGCTGTTGAAAAAGCTTCTGTATGCAGCATCACCATATCTTGTCATAGGTATTCTGCTCATGCTGTATAACTACCTGAGGTTTGACAGTCCCTTTGAGTTTGGACAATCTTATCAGCTGACCACCACAGACCAGAGTAAGTATGGGAATTTCTTTGCTCAATTTGATTTATTAAAGATGTGCAACGGCATAAGGGCATTTTTGGTATCACATACTCCCATGAGTGATACATTTCCGTATGTTTCCTTTAATGGAATTCTATTGAATTTCCCTCTTCTCTGTTTTGGTGTATTCGGGATGGGATCGGAATGGGTACGCGTTAATGTTAGGCAGGGGAGTCGGCATTATGTAGGGACAAGTTGATGATATGTAGGACAGTCAGAATTTTATGAAACATGAAATGCCGGGAAATGATTATCGTGTTTTCGAATGTGAGGAAAAACAGGTAAAGGCTACGACCAGAAATAAGCAGAAGAGAAACGGATACAGAAAGCTGTTACCGCAAGGCATCCGGTATTTCTTTGATCCTAGCAATGCTGGTTATGATAAAGCCGAGCGGTATCATTTTTGTCGGTGGTGTCTGTCTGGTTTATCTGGTATATGAGTACATCGGCGCAGGGCTGCATAGGACGTTGCGTGATATTGGAATACTAATGCGGATAGGAGGAGTGGTAGTCTCTGTTCCGCTGATTGAATTAGGGATATGGAATGCCATGATGAAATATCTTCAGTTAACGGGAGGCGACCAATTCAGACTGAGAGAATTCCTGCCTGGTACTGTGATTATGAAATACCAGTCGGATTCTGATTATACACAGTTATTTTATGTTGTGATACAGAATTTTTTCAAGGCATTCTTTACAAGAGAATACAGGGAAATTACCAGCGTCAGATGAGGGATATCGTTAATGAATTCAGTTTTGATTATCTTGTTCTATATGGCGTTCATGAAGACTTCTATGATAATTATTACTGGTTTTTTGCCGACGGTCTGTCAAACGCAAAGGAACAGGATGAGAAGGGGCATTGCCAGGCATATAAGGTAATAAGGGACGAAATTACAAACGAATTTTGTTGGTTTGAACCAGTACAGAGCTTTTAAGCTTGATGAAGCGGCAGATGTTATCTGTTCTAATCAATAAATAATGACGGTAGAAAGACGGAATGAATGTACAAGAGAGGAGAGAGAACAGAGTGGATAAAAGAAAAAAAGCTGGTGCATGGATTATTACGGCATTGACAGTGTGTGCTGTTTTGATGCTGGCCGTTCCCTTATTAATTGGTGCGGGATATACCTATCCGGCAGCGGATGATTTTATTGTCGAAAGTGGATCAGCCTATTTAAGCGGGATCGTAGGGCCGGTTCGCGGACCGCTTTATGCGGCATGGAACTATTTCATGGACTGGCAGGGTGCATATACGACGAACCTGTTCCTGTTTACTATTATGCCATTCAGCCGTTTCGGATTGGACGGATTCCGGGCTGGCATGGTAATTCTTTCCCTCTTTTTCCTGGGTTCTTTGTATTTTATGGTAAATGCAGTGATAAATTATTCGGATGGTCCGGTTCTTCAAAGTGACAGGCATTGCTGCTGGAATAAAAAGCTGTTTCTTTACGCTGTATTGTTGTTCGCCACATTGGGACTGCCGGGAACATGGGTGGGAAAAGAACTGTTTTACTGGTATACGGCGGCTTTAGGTTATTTGATCGGTATAGGCGGTCTGTTTGTTTCGATTGGCTGCCTGCTGTCAGCGAATTGCAAAGAAAAAAGCAAGGGTTATTATATCTGCTCTATGCTGTTTGGATTTATGGCATCCGGAGTCAGTCCGCAGGTGGCGTCTTTTGTCTGTTCATGGCTGCTGATTGCAATACTGGTTTTGATATTATCGGCGGAACCGGGCAGGAATCCGATTCATGTTTGGGATGTTTGTCCGTTTCTGCTCTCATTTTGCGGAGCGGTTATCAATGTCACCGCTCCGGGCAGTTTGAGAAGAAGCCAGGCCACCATGGGGGAGGTTAGTTATGGTGTGGCGGATGCCATAAAGGACACTTTTAGAGTTCAGAAAGAAGAGCTTGGACGGATATGGCATGATCCGGTATTTATTGCATTGGCGGTGCTGCTGGTCCTGGTCTGTATTTATTCTGATGTGAGGGTAGCCAGAACCAGACGTCCGCTTACATGGATTGGGGTACTGTTTGTGGCTGGGTCTGTTCTGGTCAGTCATTTTCTGTGCATTTTCCCGGTGATATTAGGATATCATGGCGGCGGGCTTTCTAATGACAGGACGCGGTATGTGGCTGATTTGGAGATTCGCTATTCCCTTTTGTTTGCCATAATGTATATGGTACAGTACATTCTGCAGTTTCTTTCAAAAAAAGGAAAGCGAAATAATGATATACGTTTGACCGGAATTGCGTGTGGACTTATTATATGTACCGGCAGTTTTCTGCTTCTGTATGATCAGCCGGAAGAGATTTTCTCGGGATACTCTTTTGTATTGATCAAAGAGATCTCAAACGGAACGGTGCAGGAAGTTTTTACCCTGCGCAAAGATGTATTGGAGGCTCTGGAAACTGCGGAGAAAGGAACAGATGTCTACATAAAAATGCCGGGGATGCCACTTACACAGGTGACTTATCCGCAGGGCATCAGTGAAGATGCTGATTGCCAGACGAATAAAGGTGTTGCTACGCTGTTTCACTTAAACTCAGTGAGGGTTGAATACGGAAGCAAATAGAAAAAGGAAAGGCATATTGAGCATATATCATCTATCAAAAGAGGAAAGTGAAAGGGTCAGAATTGTAAAATTTATTGCGATTGTTATGGTTGTATATTTTCATTCTTATACAACAGGAGTTAATTTTTTAGACGGAACCAGCGTGCTTGCCCTGCCGGTATGGCTGCAGGCGATTGAAAAGGGGTTGTCACAGGTCATAGCAGGATGCAATGTACAGATTTTTTCTGCTTTCTGCAATCCTGCTGTTCCGGTTAGGGCAGCGATATGGCACTGTTCTGAAAAAGAAAACCAGAGCAGTGCAGGTTTAAGTAGAACACTGTCAGGTTCTACCGGTTTCAGATGTAGAAGCTCAAAGAGTTTCACATCAAGCAGCATGGAGGCAAGTTCAAATGAGGTTCGGTCATTTAAACTTCCTCTTGCTGTGGAATTGATGTGATTTATGCAAAGTGTGATGTCGTCCTGTGTCATAGTGTCAAAAGAAGTACCTTTTGGTATGATATACCGTAAGAATTCGTGATTTTTCTCAAGGCGCCCCTTTTGATATGGTGCATTGGCGTTACAGAAAAACACTTTTGAAAGTATCTCGCCATATTCATCGCATTCCAAAGCCAAAGGATTTGAAAATTCGGATCCCCGGTCTGTAAGAATTACTGGAAAAAGTTTCAGAACCTAATTCGTTTTGCAGAAACCGGAACACCCGTATAACAGGCTCGCATTTTGTGTTATCCATAAGGAATGCCAGCATAAAGGTACAGTTTCTGAAAAGCATGGTGAGGATTACTTTGGCGGGTTTTGGCCCAACCACGGTATCCATTTCCACTACATTGGTTTCAGGATGTGACTCAAGATACTCTAAAAATTCAGTATAAGTTCTGCCGGCAATACAATCCCTGGATAGCTTTTCAGAAGTATTAGACTGTTTACGGGGTTTGTATTTTTCTTTTCTCGGTAAATCGATATTTTTTACAGAAAGAATACCAGCATCAATATAGCGGTAAAGAGTCCGCTCAGAGCAGGGAATATCTTCCTTGTGTTCTGAAAAGATGTGATCCATTGTTTGACCATTACGAATGAGCAGCGATACAAGTTCGTCCAAAGAGGCTCTTTCGTCCGGTGTAAGGTTGATGCCCTGACGGCAGTCATGCTTTAACTGTTCATAAGAGGAAGCTGCATCTTTGGCACGGTAGAAATACTTGTCATACCGGCAGGCGTGATTGGAACAGCCGTTGCAGACATAAGGAGGTTTCGTCAGCTTGGGACAAAGATAGGGAGTGAAATCAGGACAGTGCCTGGTGCAGTCGCAGGTTTTGCTGCGTTTGTATAAATAATTGCAGAGCTTTCCAGCACATATCCGTAAGTGCTGACAGGAGGATAAGACGATGAAGGTATTGATGCTGAACGGAAGTGCAAAGCCAAATGGAAACACATTTTCCGCGTTACATGAGATAGGAGTGCAGCTTGAAAAAGAAGGGATAGACTATGAGATCTTTCAACTGGGAGCAGACCCGGTAAGAGACTGCATCGGCTGCGGACAATGCAGCGCGGAAGGTTGTGTTTTCAGTGACGATGCCGTCAACACATTTATCAGGAAGGCAAGAGAGGCCGATGGCTTTGTCTTTGGAACACCGGTCTATTATGCGCATCCCAGCGGGAGAATCCTGTCTTTTCTGGATCGCGCATTTTACAGCGGAAAGTCTGCGTTCACATTCAAGCCGGGCGCAAGCGTTGCCGTTGCAAGACGGGGTGGAACGACAGCATCCTTTGACGTCTTAAACAAATACTTTGGTATTTCGCAGATGCCGGTGGCGGGATCGACCTACTGGAACAACGTGCACGGTCGTGTGCCGGGCGAGGCGCTGAAGGATGACGAAGGATTACAGACGATGCGCAACCTTGCCAGAAATATGGCATGGATGATGAAATGCTTTCAGGCGGGAAAGGAAGCGGGGATTGCCCTTCCGAGCGCGGAGACGGATCACAAGACGCATTTTATCCGCTGAGTTTTACTGATACAAAAGACGCCTCCGTATGGGCGTGACAGGAAAAGAGGGATGGCATGGAGGCTGGTTTCATCAATCTTACGCCGGACAATCTGGAAGAAGAGCATTTGAGCTGTCTGATCCGTGTGAAAAAGAAAAATCCGGGGATCGAGGCGAAACGCCGATGGCTTGCAGAACGGCTTGGCGAGGGACACGTTTTTCGTAAGCTGAACACAAACGCCGCCGTTTTTATAGAGTATGCGCCGCTTGAAACAGCGTGGGTTCCGGTCGTTGGCGACCATTATTATTATCTGTACTGCCTTTGGTCTGCTGAGAAGGGGAATGGCTACGGGAGTGCTCTGATGGAGTATTGTCTGGAGGACGCCAGAAAAAGCGGGCGGTCGGGCGTATGTATGCTGGGTGCGTCAAAACAGAAGGGCTGGCTTTCCGATCAGTCTTTTGCGAAAAAGTACGGCTTTCAAACGGTGGACACTACCGAAAACGGATATGAGCTGCTTGCGCTTTCCTTCGACGGGACGTACCCGCATTTTGCACAGAATGCGAAGTCGATGCGCATTCCGGAAAAGGAACTTACCATATATTATGACGTACAGTGTCCTTACACCTATTCCGGTATCAATCAGGTGAAAAAATATTGTGCGCAGAATGAGGTGCCGGTGCATTTTGTGGAAGTGGATTCCTTGCGTATGGCAAAAGAGCTTCCCTGCGTTTTTAACAATTACGCTGTCTTTTACAAAGGAAAATTCAAAACAGTAAATCTTCTGGATACCGCTTCGCTGAAGAGAATCCTCAATAAGAAGCCCAAATGGCCATATAATCTGATGTGATCCGAAAGCAGGACACAAAAAGTTCACAGTTTGATACGAATACCAACACATTTTACGAGTAAATTTAGTAGAGTATATTGTATGGAGACAGAAAGGGAGGAGTTTTTCATTGATCCAAGTAGAAAATCTGGTAAAAAAATATGGGAAGCGCACGGCGGTAGACGGGCTTTCTTTTACCGTGGAAAAAGGACAGATATATGGATTCCTCGGGCCAAACGGCGCGGGCAAATCGACGACGATGAATATTATGACGGGTTACATAGCAGCCACCAGTGGAACGGTTAAGATCAACGGCTATGATATTTTGAGACAGCCCCTCAAGGCAAAACAGTGTATCGGCTATCTGCCGGAGATCCCGCCGCTCTACACGGATATGACCGTCTGGGAGTATCTGATGTTTGTGGCGAAGCTCAAAAAGGTGTCGCGAAAGAATTGTTACGAGCACGTAGATGCGGTGATCGAAAAGATCCAGCTTGACGAGGTGGCAGACCGGATGATCCGCAATCTTTCCAAGGGATATAAGCAGAGGGTCGGGCTGGCTCAGGCTTTGATCGGAGATCCGGAGGTTCTGATCCTCGATGAGCCGATGGTAGGTATGGATCCGAGACAGATCATTGAGATGCGGGATCTGTTGAAGGGACTTGCCTCTGAGCATACGATCATCCTCAGTTCCCATATTTTGTCGGAAATCAGCGCTGTGTGCGATCATATTATGATCATTTCCCACGGACGTCTGGCGGCGAGCGGTTCGCCGGAGGAACTGCAGGAGAAGATGCAGACGCAGGCAGAGCTTGACCTGACGGTATGTGCCGGACGGGAGGAAGTGGAAGCAGTTCTTTCTGCCGTGGAGGATATCGAAGCCTATTCCTTTGAAGAAGCAGACACGCCGGAAAATATCCGTGTGCTTATCACGGAGCGCTCGCAGACAGATATCCGCAAAATGCTTTCCGTAAAGCTGGCAGGTGCAGGGATCCCGATCCTGTCGATGAACCGAAAGGAACGCTCGCTGGAAGATATTTTCCTGGAGCTGACGGAATCCGAAGAAGAGACTGCCGCACAGTCAGAGAATACACAGGAACCGGAAAAAGAGAATTCCTGTGATACAGCGGCAGAGAACCCGGAAGAGAATAGAGCAGAGACATTTGCTGCCGAAGAGCAGGAAACGTCCGAAATGCAGACGGACGATCAGAGCGCTGACGGGGAGGAGGATACAGAACATGACAGCGATATATAAAAGAGAGCTTGGTTCCTATTTCAGAACCTTTATCGGGTGGCTGTTCCTCGCCGTGACATTCTTTATGATGGGGATCTATTTCACTGTCTACAATCTTTTGTCCGGTTACCCGACGATATCGTATTTGTTGCAGAGCATTGTCTTTCTTTTCATCCTCACGATCCCGATCCTGACGATGAAGAGTCTGGCAGAAGAGCGGAAAAACCGTACCGACCAGCTGATCCTGACTGCGCCGGTGTCGGTGACAAAGATCGTTCTCGGCAAATATCTGGCGCTTCTTACAGTGCTTGCGATCCCAGTGGTGCTGCTCGGCATAGCGCCGCTGATCCTGATGCAGGCAGGAGAGTTTCAGATTGGAATATCCTATACCTCGCTTCTTGGCTTCTTTTTATACGGAGCGCTTGCCATGGCGATCGGACTTTTTATCTCTTCGCTGACGGAGAGCGTCGTGATTTCGGCTGTGCTGTCGCTCGCCGTTCTTTTTGTAGGATATATTATGGGCGGGATCTGCAATATCATTTCCATGTCCGGAACCGGCACGTTCAGTACGTATCTGGTGAAGGTGCTTGGATTTTTCAATCTGATCCGTCCGTTTGACGATCTGTGCTCGGGATATTTTGAAGTCGAGTCGGTTGTCTACTATATCACCTTTGCAGCATTTATGCTGTTCCTCACGGTACAGTCCATTCAGAAGAGGAGATACCATGTGTCAGGAAAGGGAATCCGGCTTGGGGCGTACAGTCTGGGCGGTATTCTCGTGATGGCTGTCCTGCTGGCTGCTGCGAATATCGGGGTGTCGATGATCCCGGAGCGATATACATCCTTTGATGTGACGTCGAACAAGGTGTATACGCTGACGGACGATACGAAAAAGAATCTTTCTGCTATCGACAAGGATGTTGCGATCTATGTGCTTGTGGACGAGGATTCCAAGGATGAAGACCTGGACAAAACGCTGCAGCAGGCTGCGTCCCTCTCCAATCATATACAGGTCAGTTATATCAGTCCGGTGTCGAATCCTAAGTTCTATTATAATTATACGCAGGAGGAGCCGACTGCAAACAGTCTGATCGTCGTCTGTGGAGACCGGAGCACGGTGGTAGATTACAACGATATCTACACAAGCGAGTTGGACTACTCGACCTATGAGATGAAGGTGACCGGATACGACGGGGAAGGGCAGATCGCATCGGCTGTTTCCTATGTACTTACCGAGGAAGTACCTGTTTTTTATGCTATTACGGGACACAATGAGCTTACCTTTGAGGATGCCTTTCTGAATGCGGTCACGAAGGAGAACGTCAACTGTGAAGAGCTGACGCTGTACACGGTGGATGCGATCCCGGATGATGCCGCAGGAATCATTATCAACGCGCCGACGACCGATTTCTCACAGGACGATGTGGATAAGGTGATCCAATTCCTTGACAAGGGGAAAAATGCATTGATCATCCCGACATGGACAGAGACGGCCCTTCCGAATTTTGAGAAGATCCTTGCCTATTACGGAGTCTCTATGGTCGATGGAATGATCGTCGAGGGCGACCGGAATTATTATTATACCCAGAGTCCGTACTATCTGATTCCGTCCATCCAGTACGATACAGTTACGGAGCGGATAGAGGGCGGAAACGTATTTGCACCGTTTGCAAGAGGTCTGCATTACGACGAAGAAAGTGACGACATTCAGTATACGCCGCTTTTAAAGACCAGCGAGAGCGCTTTCAGCAAAACAGACATTTCCAATGTCAGCAATTACCAGAAGGGGGCGGAGGATGAATCCGGACCGTTTGTGATCGCCCTAAAGGCAGAGAAAAACGTTGCAGACGGCGAGGCATCCGACGCGGTGATCGTAGCCACGGAGAGTATTTTTACCGGGGACGCCGACGCTATTTTCCCGGGAAATAACATTACTTTTCTGGGAAGTATTGTCAGCAGTCTGGCTGATTACGATCATTCGGTCTCCATACCGGCGAAGAGCTTTGACATCGGATTCCTGACCTTTAATGCGCAGATCTCGCTTGTGGCAGGAATTATGCTGTCCATCATAGTACCTCTTTTGTGTCTGATCACCGGTCTTGTGATTTGGCTTAAACGCAGAAAGAAATAAAGGAACTGTCTTGATTTCCCCGCAAGTTTGTGTAAAAATAGTACATGGTTACTTGCGGGGATTTTTATGTCCTTTGCAGGATCGTCTATTACTACGCAGAAAGGTATTGTGACCGTTATGAGAGGAATCGATACGCAGGTTCGAAAGAACAGAAGACGTATTTTCAAGGAAGTTGCGAGCCTTGCATACCATTCAGATAATCTGAAGGATGACATCGAGGCGCTTCCCTATAAAATCATTGATTATGATGAATCGGAATATGAGAGCATTTACCGGGAGAGAGCGATCGTCCGGGAGCGGATAAGGCTTGCCATGGGAATGTCCCTGCGGCCCGAAAATCAGCCGGTGCATCTGACACAGGGGCTGGAAGAGAGCAATATATCCGAAAAATATTATGAGCCGCCGCTGATGCAGGTAATCCCTTCTGCGTGCAACGCATGTCCGCAGAACAGTTATCATGTGACTGATATGTGTATGGGCTGCGTGGCGCATCCCTGCCGTGAGGTCTGCCCGCGCGGTGCGATCTCCATGAAAAATGGGAAATCGGTCATCGATCAGGAAAAATGCGTAAAGTGTGGTAAGTGTAAAGCAGTCTGCCCGTATGACGCTATTTCCCATCAGGTAAGGCCCTGTGCCGGAGCCTGCGGCGTCAATGCGATCAAGAACGACGACAAAGGCAGAGCGGTGATCGACACGGAGCTTTGCGTATCCTGCGGACAATGTATGGTAAACTGTCCGTTTGGCGCGATTGCGGACAAGTCGCAGATTTTCCAGCTTATCCGCGCGATCCAGTCCGGAGAAAAGATCATAGCGCAGGTTGCCCCGGCTTTCGCGGGACAGTTTGGTGCGGATGTGACACCGGATATGTTTAAAACAGCCTTAAAAGAGCTTGGCTTTTATGATGTATATGAGACGGCGATCGGCGCAGATCTCGGCGCACTAGCCGAGGCGGAGCACTATGCCAAGGAAGTGGCGACAGGCAAACTTCCCTTTAGCCTGACTTCCTGCTGCCCGTCCTGGTCGATGCTTGCAAAGAAGTTTTTCCCGGAAACGATCGACAAGATCTCCAATGCGTTGACGCCTATGGTTGCGACAGCGCGCATTATCAAAAAGGATCATCCGGACGCCAAGGTTGTCTTTATCGGACCCTGCGCATCCAAGAAGCTGGAGGCATCCAGACGGACGATCCGTTCCGATGTGGATTTTGTCATCACCTTTGAGGAACTGGTAGGTATCTTTGAGGCGAAGGGAATCCTTTTAAAAGAGATCAAGGCGATGGATCAGATGAAGGGTGCGACCGGAGCCGGTCGTGGCTACGGCGTTGCAGGCGGCGTTGCAAGTGCGATCGAAGAGTGCGTGAGGGAGTACTATCCCGACGTGGAGGTCAATATCGAACACGCAGAGAGCCTTTCCGAATGTAAGAAGATGCTAATGCTTGCGAAGGCAGGCAAGAAAAATGGCTGTCTGATCGAGGGTATGGCGTGTCCCGGCGGCTGTGTCGCGGGAGCAGGAACTAACATTGCCATACCGGTGGCTGCGAAGGCGGTCGGCGCATTTAAGGATGCCGCGGAACAGAAACTGCCCTGCGAAGCGAAAGAGCAGTAGCCGATATTGATTGTGGAATAGAGAACAGAACGGAGGATGGAAGAAAACCATGACAAAAATCAGAACCAGGTATGCACCGAGTCCGACCGGACGGATGCACGTAGGAAATTTGAGAACGGCGTTATACGCATATCTGATAGCAAAGCATGAAGGCGGAGACTTTATTCTCCGGATCGAAGATACCGATCAGGAGCGCTATGTTGAGGGAGCTGTTGAGATCATCTACCGCACCCTGGAAAAAACAGGTCTGCTCCATGACGAGGGACCGGATAAGGACGGCGGAGTCGGTCCATATGTACAGAGCGATCGCCAGAAGTCCGGACTTTATATGAAATACGCGAAGGAGCTGATCGACAAGGGTGAGGCCTATTACTGCTTCTGCGATAAGGAAAGACTGGCGTCCCTGACACAGACGGTTGCAGGAAAAGAGATCAATATTTACGACAAACATTGTCTGCATTTATCCAAAGAAGAAATCGAGGCAAACCTTGCAGCAGGCAAGCCCTTTGTCATCCGTCAGAACAATCCGACAGAGGGAACGACCACATTCCATGACGACATCTATGGAGATATCACCGTAGACAACTCGGAGCTGGACGACATGATACTGATCAAGTCGGATGGTTTCCCGACTTACAATTTTGCCAACGTGGTAGACGATCATCTGATGGGGATCACGCATGTGGTAAGAGGAAACGAGTATCTTTCTTCCTCACCGAAGTACAATCGTCTGTATGAGGCGTTTGGCTGGGAGATCCCGGAGTATGTGCACTGTCCGCTGATCACGGATGAAAACCATCAGAAACTTTCCAAACGCTGCGGTCACTCCTCCTATGAGGATCTGATCGAACAGGGATTTTTGTCTGAGGCAATCGTGAATTTTGTGGCGCTTCTCGGATGGAGTCCTGAGGACAACAACGAGATCTTTTCGCTGGAAGAGCTGGTTAAGATCTTCGATTACCACCATCTCTCCAAATCCCCGGCGGTTTTTGACTACACGAAGCTCAAATGGATGAACGGCGAGTATATGAAGGCGATGGACTTCGACCGGTTCTATGAGATGGCAAAGCCTTATATTGATGAAGTGATCAAAAAAGATCTGGACAAAAAGAAGATCGCCGCAATGGTCAAGACGCGTATCGAGATTTTCCCAGATATCAAAGAGCACATTGACTTCTTTGAAGAACTGCCGGAATACGATGTCGCAATGTATACGCACAAGAAGATGAAAACCAACGCCGAAACCTCTCTGGAGGTGCTCACAGAAGTGTTTCCTTTGCTGGAGGCACAGGAAGATTACAGCAACGACGCGCTGTATCAGCTTCTTTCGACCTATGTGGAAAAGAAGGGATGCAAGAACGGTTATGTGATGTGGCCGATCCGTACGGCGGTATCCGGTAAGCAGATGACGCCGGGCGGTGCGACAGAGCTTATGGAGATCCTCGGCAAAGAGGAATCTCTTGCAAGAATTAAAAAAGGAATTGAAAAGCTGCAGAATGTCTGAACCCATACAGGGAAATGAAAGGCAGATTGAAGCGATCCGTTTTACACAGGGACCAGCCATGATTCTGGCTGGTCCGGGTAGCGGAAAAACCTTCGTAACAGTCGAAAGGATCCGCTACCTGATCACACATCACCATATCGATCCGTCTGATATTCTGGTCATAACATTTACAAAAGCGGCTGCCAGGGAGATGCAGGAACGCTTTTTCAGACGCATGGGAAAGGAACGGCCGCCCGTGCGATTTGGCACTTTTCACGCAATATTCTATTATATCTTGAGACAATCCGCGCAATATCGCGATTATACCATTATCAAAGAATCCGAACAGAAAAAGATCCTGAGAAAAATCCTGTCCATGCACAGCCGCTTTCGGTATGTCAGAGAGGAAGATCTGGGTACGCTCCTGAAAGAGATCAGCAAAAGAAAAAGCAGTTTTGCCGTGCCGTGGGATGCAGATCATAAGAAGCAGGATCCGCCAGCGTTAGCAGAAATGAAACCGGAGGATTTTCTTTTCCTGTACGAGGAATATCAGGCCTGTTTGCGGGAGTTTCAAAAGATGGACTTTGAGGACATCGGTCTTTTCTGTGAAGCACTTTTAGAGAATCCGGAACAATTAAAATACTGGCAGTCGCAGTTTGTCTATCTTCTGGTCGATGAATTTCAGGATATCAGCCCCTTGCAGTACCGGCTTGTGAAAATGCTGGCAGGGCCGCAGAATAACCTGTTTGTGGTAGGAGACGACGATCAGTCGATCTATGGCTTCCGGGGCGCAAGTCCAAGGAGCATGAAACAGTTTCAGAGCGATTATCCGGAATGTCAGAAAATCCTGCTTCCGGTCAATTACCGGTGTCACCGTGACATCATTCAGGCGGCGCTTGCTGTTATTGCAGATAACCGGGAGCGTTTTCCTAAGGAACTGGAGGCGTCCCATGTAGACGGAGAAGGAATGAGCCTGAAGATTTTTACAGACAGGGAGGAGGAACAGGATTTTTTAAAAGTCGCTCTGACCAGACAGCTTGCCTGGCAGGAACTGTCTGAAACGGCGTTTTTGTGCAGGTCGCATTATGATTGTCTGCTGCAATGCCGGTTTCTCGATCAGATTAAAATACCGTATACCATGCAGGAAACTGCAGGGAATCCGTTCGATCATTTTGTGATCCGTGATCTGATGACATATCTGGAACTTGCCGGTGGCTGCCGGGAGCGGAATAAGTTTTTGCGCATTATGAACCGTCCAGTCCGGTATCTCCGCCGCGAGAGCCTGCAGGAGGAGATGGTTACAAAGGAACAGTGGATTTCGTATTATAGAGCGGTTCCCGATATGGTAAAGGAGCTGGAAAGGCTGTTTGATGCGCTGACAAGGCTTTCGCATATGACGCCCTATCTGGCGCTGCGCTATATCCGGAATGTGATCGGTTACGACCGCTATCTGAAAGAAAAATATGTCGAGGAAGAGCAGACTGGCTATTTGCAGATCGCAGAGGACTTTCAAGAGCTTGCGCGAGGGTTTTCGAATGTGAGAACGTTCAGTGACTATATCAGTCAATTTAAAGAAACGGTAAAGCTGAAAAAAGAAGAGCCTTTGCCATGCGGTGTTCGTGTGATGACGATCCATGCTTCCAAAGGACTTGAATTTGACACAGTCTATCTGCCGATGTGTGAAGAGGGGCATATTCCATCCAAGAGAGCGACCGATGAGCAGATGCTGGAGGAAGAGCGGAGACTGTTTTATGTCGCCATGACAAGGGCCAGAAAAAACCTTGTCATTACGGCTGTCAGGAGCAAAAGCGGCAAAGAGCGGCCGTCCTCATTCCTTGAGCCGCTTCAGACCGTTCCAGGAAAAGAAAAAGGAGGACGAAATCAATCGTCCTCCTCTACCAGTTCATCAAATTCTTCCGAATCAAGATATTCGTCGAATGCGTCTGCGACAGCCTCATACTCATCGTCGTCATCGATATAGCCAAGCTCCGGCTCTTCGTTTGGATCATCCGGATTTTCGCGATAGCGATAAAACCAGACTTCCCCATCCGAGTTTTCTCCGTCCTCATCCAGAGGGAGAAGAACGATGTAATCCTGTTTGTTTACTGTCAGGATCGTTACGATCGCACAGTTCACATTGGTGCCGTCATCCAGTTCCAGTTCGACAGTCATTTCTTCGGCGTCATAACCGTTGTCTGTATGGTCTGTATTTTTTCCCATAAGATAGCCCTCATTCCCTTTCGTGTTTTACACTTATATGAGCATATTTTACTAAAAACAGGCAAATTATTCAAGCCATGAAGATAAGAAAACGGTAAGAAAACTGCGCCTGCAGCGTATCTTTTTACAGGGTATCCGGCACTTGTGCGCGTCCTCCCAGCCGGACGTAGGGTAAAATTTTTGTAGGAAAAATAAATAGAAAAAAGAAAGCACCGGGATC